>MDTG01305965.1_pt1 | contig 30912 bp, 30 predicted proteins | sample 811421 | NCBI WGS metagenome assembly MDTG01 (sample SAMN05326645, study PRJNA326480) | marine metagenome | isolation source: seawater | place: Pacific Ocean: South East | collected 2011
AAATACATAGAGACATGAATATACACACAATATACCCTTGATTAAGCATTTTAAATAAAAAAAAAAATATAAAAAAAAAATACCTCTTACTTTGTTCTGTAACTTTTTTTGCTACTTGTGTACTTATATTTCAATCAAGAACAGTAACGTTTATTTATTTAACTCTAAATATTTTATTTATTATTTTTTATTACAAAAAATTTTTTGAAAATAAAATACTAATTTTATTTTTACTTATATTTCCAATAGTTTTTAATGGAATTTACTTTACCTCTATTTCGATTGTAAAGGGTGACAAATTTGTAGGTGATCCAAAAAATGAATATTCTTTTTCAAGTTCAGATTTAAATAAATTATTAAAATCAAGTATAATAAGAGAGCAGAAACAGAATAATTATACATCAGGTAGATTTGATAATTGGAAAAAAAGTATTGAAATTATTAAATCAAATATTTTTATTGGATATGGTGCACAATCAGACAGATTATATATTAAACAGTCAATTCATAACGCATCATTATACTCTTACTTGGCAGGAGGAATTATAGGGTTTATATTATTAATTATAATTTATTTGAGAACCCTTTTTTTTTTTAATAACATTACTATTTCAGAAAAATATAAATAGCTTTGAGATTAGTTTTAACATTTCAATTATCATTATATTAAATTTAAGATCAATTTTAGAAACCTCATTTGCTGTGTTCAGCATAGATTATTTAGCTTACATAATAGCTTATTTCATTTTAAAAGATAAAGTAACTAAATATGTAAAAGATAATAAACCTTAAATATGTATGGTTAAAAATAAAAGAAAATTATTTTATTGGGCTTCAGACATTAGAAATATTTCAGGTGAAGGAATTTTAGGAAATAAATTTTTAAATGATTTAAAAAAAAAATTCAAAGATTACAAATTAATTCCACTTAATAAAAAAGAATACAATTATAATTCCTTCTTTTCAAAATACATTAAACCAATTTTAGCTATATTTGAAATATGGATCTGTCATTTAAAAGGAAACAGAGTTGCTTATATTAATTATTTGCCTCTTTGGAATTTTTTATTGTTTGCAACATTGCCATCTAAAACTATATTGGGCCCTATTACCGGAACAGTAAATAATAAAAAATTTGATTCAAAAGTAAAGTTAAAATATCTACTCCTCGAGAAAATATTTTATAGGATTACTATTTTATTTTTTTTTTTAAAATGGAAACAATTATTATTTTCTACAAATATGTTGTATTTCAATATTCCAAATAGTATAAAAATTAAGTGCCAATTTAATTACATCTTAAAAGATTTCAAAATAAAAAAAATAAAAAATTTAAAAAAAAATAATATTATATTTTACTATAGAAATCATTCTTCAAAGTATAATTCTAATTTTTTTAGAGAAATTAATAAAATTAGTTTGAACTATGAATTAGTTGCTTTTGGAGATAACTATAAAAATCCAAATGTTAAAAACTATGGAATTTTAAATACAAAACAATTAGAAAGATTAATGTCAAAGTGTAAGTATACTTTTAATGGGTTAGAAAATTTTTATAGTTTGCATTTACTAAATTCAATTAAAAACGGCTTATTTGTGATTTGCGATGAAACTCTTAGGAAATTTAATTTTCACCTGAAATCTAATAATATTTTATTTTATGACTATAAAGATAAAAATATGAATAAGAAGATTATCAATCTTTTAAAAAAAAAAATTTATTCAAAGAAAAATCAAAATTTAAAAGTTTTTATTGATTTAAATAAATATTTTGAAAGCTTTAAGTAGTTAATAATATTTATATTTTTATTTATTAACGATGCCAAGGAATACTTATTAGGCTCTCATTATTTTTAATACTAAACCAAATACTCTCAAAATGTTCATAAAAAGGAATATTTATAAGATAATATTGATCCATAAGTGGTATGGACGTTAAACATGTAAATACAAATAAAATTTGAAATATCCTTGAATATCCCTTTAAAGAAAATTTCAGATTTATTCTAAAACATAGAATAAATATATTAATGAATGTGATAAATTGAAATAAAGCAAACCATCTTTCTATATCAAACGCAATTGGAACTAAAAACAGAGGTGAAGAACATGAGAGCAATAATGAATATAAATAATATTTATTATTACTAAATTCATTAGTTCTTATTAAATTAAATATAAAAAATATAGGCAAAGGTAACAAAACCAATATATATAGAAATAATTTAGTCCAGTGCGAAGCTCTCGTCCAATAATCGCTCATTATTTTGAATAATTTAATGTGATCATTTGATAAAGTTTCAACATTATCTCCTCGCGGATTAAAGTCTAAAGCTTTTTCATTAATATATTTCTCATATTCAGCTATCTGTGTTTCACTTTTTTTTGAAATTGCATTTATACAAGTTCCTATTATTGAAATTATTATCATTAAAAAAATAATTTTTTTAAAATTAATTTTTTTTATTTTAAGAAATAAATAAGTATCAAAAATAATTAATGGTGTTATCATTAGCAAAAGACCCTCATGTACAAATGGAAGAATTGAAACAATTATAATTTTTGATAAAATATGAAGGTAAATAATTCTAATAAAAAAAACTGAAAAAAATAAAAAATAAGCAACATGCTCTAAATAACCGATAGTATGAACTTGGAATACAAACGCTGGTGACAAAAAAAATAAACATACCACTTTAAAATCAATTAATTTAAGATCTATTATTTTTTTTAAAATAATTATCAAAACAGATAACCAAATAATAAATATGAAAAAATTAATTAATGTTATTTGAATATAAGAAACCTTCTCGTCATAAAAGAAAGATAGAATATTTCCATAAAAGCTTCTCTTGGCAAAACCATCACTATAATCAAATAAAGCATGCGTTGCTGTCCAAGCACTTGGCCAACGAATTGACGAAAGAAAACCAATTAACAAACAAGGTATTAATAAAAACCAATAATTTAACTTTTTAATTGAATTATTTTGAATTTTAAATTTTTTTATAAACATAATAATTACTGTGTGATCCAAGATTAATAATAAATTTTTTAATTATATTTTCATAATTGAAATTTTTAACATAATTATTGTAATTGAATTCTTTTACTAATTTATAATTGTTCTTAATCCATATATTTTGTTTTTTTGAAAATATTATGTGCCCATCTTTACTTTTTCCTTTTAGAATATTATTTCTATCAACAATAAATTCTGGTTTTTCTTTGTAAACATAATCAAACCACCAGTTTTTATTGAGATTGTTCCTATACTGTCTTATCTTCTTTGATGATAATCCAACCGTATCTATAGTTTTAATTTTTGCATGATATGGAATAAAGCCAGCTGGTTCTAAAAAAAGTCTATCGTTTTTTTTTGAAATGGAAGCAATAAATCTACCAACATCTGATCTGAAACTATGTTCTTGAAATGAAATATTATATTTTACTAAAAAATTAATTGAGGAAATTAATAGTATCATTAAAATTAAACAGACTTCTAATAATTTATTGAAATTTAAATTCAATATAAAATTAGATAAAACAATTATTGAAATGAAAGCAAAAGGTAAAAAATACCAATCCCAAATTTGACCTGAAAAAATATATACCATTGGTATTGTTATGCATGCTACTGATATAGAAAAGATTAAATCTTCTGAGTTTGTAATTTTGTGCCCTTCTTTCACTTTAGTTATGATATTTAAAATAGGTTTAATTAGAACAGTTAAAAATAAAATTGTGAAAAAAGCATTAATAAAATATGGAAAAAATTTTGTTTTAAATCCAATAAAATAACTCTGCTCAAAAATCAACATTTTCAGTAATCGATCGATTATTTCTGAAAAATCATATGTATTAGATGGGGTTAAAGTGTGTAATTTTGAAATCGCAGTTTCAGGAAAAATATATCCATTTATTAAATAACTGCCAAACAAGTTAAAAATTAATCCTAAGATTATAATTAAACCAATTAGTATTAATTTTTTTTTTTCTTTGAAGAAATTTGAAAACAAAAAAATTAAAAATAAAGAAAATAATTCTATTCTAGTTAAGATGACTAAAATACCAAAAATAAATATATATAGATTATTTTTTTGAAAATAATAATTGTAAAAAAATGATGAGATAAAAAAAATTAAAAATGAAGTTTCCAAACCAATTGTACCAACAGAGCAAATTGCAGGGTTTAAAAAAAATAAAAGAAAAAAAATATTACTTTTAAGATTTTTATTAGATTTATTGATATCTCTAAAAATTAAATAAATTAAATACGACGAAATTAATGATAAAATTGAATTTACAAATGTAACTATAAATATAAAATTTTTATTAAAAAAAAAACTTAATACACTAACAAAAACACCATATAACCAACTTGTAACTCCTGAGAATTTTTCACCAATATTATAAGAATACTCACCAAACATTCCAAAATTGTAAGCAGTTCTAAAAATAATATATGCATCATCTACAAAATATAAATTTAGAAAAAAAATTATTTTTACGAAAATAAGAAATGAAAATATTGTCTTATTTTTTTTTAATAAATCTATTAAAAAAATCATTTAAAACTTGAGTCTCTTGAAAATTGTCTCAGGCAATATTTTAACTATGGTCATTATAAACCTCCATTTTAAAGATATAATGATATCTTTATTTGATTTTAAACCCTTAAAAATTAAATCTGCAGCTTTGTCAGGTGTATCAGTTAAATATTTATTCAATTTTAAATGATTTGTCATTTTTGTACTGACCATTCCCAATTTAATAGTTGTAATTCTATGCATTGAATATTTTTGTCTGATACTTGATAAATAACTTGTAAGAGCTGCTTTGCTTGAACTATAAATTATATTTCTAAATCTCCCTCTTTCTCCAGCTACAGAAGTTACAGTAGCAATATGCAATTTAGAGTTATTATATTTTTGTAATATTTTCGAAATTATTGTCATAGGGTATAAAAAATTAATATCGTTTAGTTCTTTATTTTTTTCGATTTCAGTAATTTTTGATGAATTCAATCTTCCATTGAAAATTATTACTACCTCAATTTTTTCTAACTTACTAAGGACTTGGTCTATTGTATTGAAATCCTTATAAGTGCTATAAAACCATTTATCATGCTTTGAAATATTTAAATTATCTATATTAGAGGAAACTTTATATAAATTATTATCTTTCTCTAATATTTTTATTAAAGATTTAGCAATATCTGATCCAGCTCCAAAAACTAATATATTTTTATTTTTCATAAATTAATTCTTTTTGACTGTTCCGAACTAAACAATTTATTTAGATTATTTCTCTTCCTAAAATCTTGAAAAAAATTGTAGTCCTTTACTAATTTTTTTGCATTTTGTTCGTTAACTCTTGAATCTTTAGCTAAATATATAATGCCTCCATATTTTATAAGAATTTTATCTAATCTATTCATTAAAGACATGGAATTCTTACAGTTTTTAAAATCTATAGCAAAATTTAATCCATCCATCGTAAATGACAATTTTTTATTCTCATTTTTCATTAATTTCATTACACACAAATATGATTTTACATTAAATTTTTTGAAGCTCGATTTTATCTCATAATAAGCTTTCTCCCAATTTTTAAATGGTATGATAAATTGGTATTGAAAAAAACCTTTCTTTCCGTACATCCTGTTCCATTTGTCAATTTTATCTAGCGGATAAAAGAAATTCTCAATATCAACTAAATCATTTTTTTTATTTTTAAAAACTTTGTTAAAATAAAAATAAAATCTATTAAATAATTCTATTGTAAAATTGTTAACCAGAAAAGATTTCATTCTTGGAATTTTTTTTTTACTATTTTGATAATTTATTTTTTTTAAATATTTATCATTGTGTTTTCCATAAAATATAATTCCCCTACTTTTATTATGATTAAAATCAATCCATGAAACTGTATAATCATAAGTATTTTTTTTCATATCCTCTACAATTTGATTAATATTATTGAGAACATTTGTTTTTTGAATGATTTTTGAACTATAAATTTTTTTTAATTTTATACTTGCCGAAAGTATTATTCCTGTCAAACCCATACCTCCAAGTGTATAATCAAATAAAATTTTATTTTTAAATTTTGAGCAAGTTAAAATCTTTTTATTTTTACCAAGTAAATCAATTGATAGTACAAAATTATGAAAACAACCTTCGATATGTTGATTTTTACCATGTACATTGGAGGCAACCATTCCTCCAATACTTATCTTTTTGCTACCTGGGGTAACTGGTAAAAACCAACCACTATTAACAATAATAGGTAATAATTTTTCTATAGAAACACCAGATCCACATTTTATTATTCCATTTTTAGTGTCAAAAAAATCTATTTCATTTAAATTTTCTGTTAAAAAAGTTTTATTTGAATTTAAACTTGAGTCACCATATGAACTTCCTTTTCCACGTGTAATAGAATTGGTAATTTCTAATTTTTCAAATTTCTTAAATTTCTTAAATTTCACGCTTTCCAAATTCTCAATATTACAGTCAATTTTTATATTGTTGCCAAAACTTTTTAGATTATAAGCATGTTTCATAATCAATATTTATAAATTATAATTTTAAAAATGAAATTTAAATTTGATATTTCAATTATTGGTGGTGCAGGTCATGTTGGGTTTCCACTGGGATTAATTTTTGCCTCAAAAAAATTAAAAGTGAATCTTATCGATAAAAATATAGCAAACCTCAATTTAATAAAAAAAAATATATGTCCATTTAAGGAAGAATTGGGAGTTAAATACCTTAAAAAATATAAAAAATATATCACTACCAGTTTGAACATTGATGACATTAAATGTTCTAAATATATTATTATTTGTATCGGGACGCCTGTGGGAAAAAATCTTAATCCAATAAAAAGTGGACTATTTCAAATTCTTAGAAAAATTAAAAAAATTATTAAAAAAGATCAATATATTATTGTGAGAAGCTCTATTCATGTTAATGCTATGAAGGAAATAAAAGAAAAATTTAAATTTAAGAATCTCACATATTGTCCAGAAAGAATAGTTCAAGGAAAATCTCTAGTGGAATTACCAAAATTACCTCAACTTGTATCTGGTTTTAATAGAAAATCAGTTGAAAAATCAAAAACTCTTTTTTTAAAGATTTGTCAAAAGGTAGTTGTAACATCAGTTCAAGAAAGTGAATTAATAAAATTATTTTCTAATTCTTTTAGATTTGTTCATTTTGCAATTTCAAACCAATTTTACATGATGTGCGAAGAATTAGGATTAAATTATGAAAAAATCAGAAAAATTATGAAATATGGCTATGACAGAAACAATTTTATTCCTAGTGCTGGATTTGCATCTGGACCATGTTTGTCGAAAGATACCATGCAACTATCATCATTTTTTAATCACAAGTTTCTACTTGGTAAGGTAGCTATGGATATCAACCATGGATTACCAGGTTTTATTATTAAAAATTTAAAAAAAAAGATAAATATAAAAAATAAAACAATTGGTATTCTTGGTTTATCATTTAAGGCTGAAACTGATGACATAAGAGATTCACTCTCCATAGAGTTAATTAAAATTTTAAAAAAAAATAAAATTAAATATTTATCAAATGATCCTTATTATAAATTTAAAGCTAATACACCTATCAAAGATTTAATAAAAAAATCAAATATAATTATTTTGGCAATCCCTCATAAAGCTTATATGAAAATAAAAATACCAAAAAATAAAATTTTTATAAACATATGGCAGTAAAACATAAAATTTTACTATTAGGAGGAAGTGGGCAATTAGGAAGAGAAATTTTAGATTCAAAAATATTCAATAATATATATTCTCCAAATAAAAAAATGTTAAACATTTTGGATAAAAGGAAAATAATAAAATATTTATCTTCTAATAAAATAACAATAATTATAAATTGCGCAGCTAAAGCAAGAATGGATTATTGTGAAAAATTTCAAAATGAGGCATTTAAAGTTAATGTAAATGGAGTTGCTAATATAATTGATGCTATTAAAAAAACTAACATAAAGTTTATTCACTTTTCAACTGATGCAGTATATGGCTTTAATACTCAAAATAATAAAGAGAACAGTAATTTAAGTCCTTTTAATGTATATGGATTAACAAAAATTTGCTCTGAGTTTTATATAAAGCAGCTAAATAATTATATTATTATTAGAACTAGATTTGTTTTAGATAAAAAAAAATTTAATTCATATGCAACTGATATGATAAATTCTGCAATCAATATAAAAAAAATACCTACAATATTAAAAATTCTCATAAAGAAAAATTTTAAGGGAATAATTAATATTGGAGAAAAAAAGAATAGTAATTACAACAGAGCAAAAAAAACAAATTGTAAGATAAAAAAAACAAGTTGGAATAAAGTTTTCAAAAAAAATGGGTATATAATTGCTAAAGAATGTACTATGAATTTAAAAAAAATGAAATCTATTATAGGCAATAAAATTGATTGATTTAATAATTCCAGTTTACAATGACGGGAAAAATTTATTAGAACTATCTAAAGTTCTTTCTAAAAAAATAAGATATAATCTAACCCTTTTTATTTGCTACGATAAAGATAATGATGATCTTTTTGAATACCTCCAGCAAATTAGAGAAACGAATTTAAATATAATATTAAGAAAAAATTTACATAATGGTCCGTGTGAAGCAGTAAAAACAGGTATATTTTCAGGAAATTCAGAATGTGTAATTGTGTATCCTGCTGATGATTTGTTAAATGTAAATCTAATAAATACGATGTATGAAAAATATAAAGAAGGTTTTGATATTGTGGTTTGCAGCAGATTCATGAAAGGTGGTTCTATGGTGGGATGTCCAATATTAAAGTCAATTATAGTTAGATTTGTTTCCTATTCTCTCTATTTTTTATCCAGTATACCTGTTAGGGATGCGAGTAATGGACTACGTATGTTTTCAAGAAAATTAATTAATAAAGTTGGAATTGAATCAAAAACTGGTTTTGCTTATTCTTTAGAACTTCTTGTTAAAGCAAAAAAATATAATTTTAAAATTTGTGAAATACCATCAAAATGGGAAGAAAGGACAATTGGATCTAGTAAGTTTAAAATTTTTAAATGGTCCAAACAGTATTTAAAATGGTATTTTTATGGACTTTATCATTCTTCAATATTTAAAATAAAATGAAAAAAACTTACTTTATAACAGGAGGCAGTGGATTTATTGGAAGAGCAATAACTCAAAAATTATCTGAGCAGAAAAATACATATATAAAAGTATTTGATAATAATTATCGTGGATACGAGAAATTAAATATAAAAAATAAAAAAAATATTCAATTAATTAAAGGTGATATTAGAAATTTTAATGAAGTTAAAAAGTATTTAAATAAAAATGATACAGTAATTCATTTAGCCTATGTAAATGGAACGAAGTTTTTTTATTCTAAACCTCATGAAGTTTTAGAAATTGCAATAAAGGGTTTGATGAATGTTATTGATGCCTGTAAAAAAAAAATGTAAAAAAATTAATTCTAGCCTCTAGTTCAGAGGTTTATAATGAGCCAAAAAAATTACCTACACCAGAAACTGAATCACTTAAAATACCTGATGTTTATAACCCCAGATTTTCTTATAGTGGTGGAAAGATATTAACTGAACTTGTAGGAATAAATTATGGAAGAAAATTTTTTAAAAAATTAATAATATTTAGACCTCATAATGTTTATGGACCTAATATGGGCTATGAACATGTAATTCCAGAATTAATAAATAAAGTCAAAAAATCTAAGAAAAATTTGAAAATTCAAGGAACAGGTAAAGAAGAAAGGTCATTTATTTATATTGATGACTTTTGTAATGCGTTCGAAAAAATTTTAAAAAAAGGGAAGCATTTGAATATTTACAATATTGGCAATTCAAAACCAACTTCAATTAAAAAATTAGCAGGAATTATAATGAAAAATATGAATATTAATCTAAAATTAAATAAATCAAAGAGAACCAATGGCAGCACTTTCTATAGGTCTCCAGATATATCAAAAATAAAAGCTTTAGGATATAAACAAAAAATTTCATTAGATAATGGAATAAAAAAAACTATTAGTTGGTATTTATAAATTATGGATTTAAAAATAAGTGATAATTGCCAATTTTGTAAAAGCAAAAAATTGCAGATAATTAATTTCTTTGGTTATTTTCCTACAGTAAATGATTATAATAAAAAAAAATTACCCAATCAAAAACTGTTTCCGATGACTCTTTTAAAATGCAAAGCTTGTGAATTATTTCAATTAAGAGAAATTATTAATAAAAAAATTTTATTTCCTAAGAGTTACCCATATACTAGCAGTACTACAAAGATATTAAGAGATAATTTTAACGAACTATCGGAAAGATTAGTTTCAAACAAATATATTTCTAGAGATGAACTATTGTTAGATATTGGTTCAAATGATGGGAACTTGTTATCATTTTTTAAAGATAAATGTAAAATACTTGGTATCACGCCAGAGAATATTGGAAGAAAAGCAATTTCCAAAGGTATACCTACTATTATTGACTATTTTAATAATAAAACATCTAAATTTATAAAAAAAAATTATGGAAGATGTAAAATTATAACAGCAACCAACGTATTTGCCCATATTGATAATGTAAATAATGTTCTAAAAAATATCAAAAATATTTTACAAAATGATGGAATATTTATTTCTGAAAATCATTATTTTTTAGATGTTATTCAAACAGTTCAGTATGACACAATTTATCACGAACATTTAAGATACTATACTTTAAGTCATTTAAAAAAATTATTTTATAAAAACGAAATGGAAATATTTAATGTGGAGAGAATTAATACACATGGAGGTTCGATCAGGGTATACGCTTCTAGAAGAGGTAGATTTAATATTAATCCATCTGTAAAGAAGTTTTTGAATAAAGAAAAAAAATTATTAACAAATAATAATTTGTCTAATTTTGTAGATAAAATTATAAATAGTAAAAAAGAATTTTTAAAAATTCTCCTTAATTTAAAAAAACAAAAAAAATTAGTTATGGGTATAGGTGCTCCATCGAGATCTACAACTTTAATTAATTTTACAGGTATAAATTCTAAATTATGCAAATATATACTAGAAATTAATGGCTCACATAAAATAGGAAAATATGTTCCTGCAAATGATATAAAAATCATATCAGAAAATAATATAAACAAGTTAAAACCCGATTATTTAGTAATATTTTCTTGGCACATTTATAAATCTTTAATTAAAAACTTTAAAAAAAAAGGTTTTAAAGGAAAGTTTATAGTTCCCTTACCCTTACCAAAGATAATCAATTAATGTTTTTTTCGTTAGTAAGAATTCATCAATGGGTAAAAAATTTTTTAATTCTCTCAAATGGAATATTTTTACATCAATATAGTGTATTTCTAAATATCAATTTAATTTATTCATTTTTTTCTTTTTGTTTAATTGCTTCATCAGGATACATAATAAATGATTTATTAGATTATAAAAACGAACTCAATCATCCTCAAAAAAAAATGAGGCCAATTCAAGCTAAAAAAATTTCAAAAATAAATGCCATATATTTTTCTTGTATATTATTTATTTTAGCAAATTTGTTAGCGATCATGATTTCTATTAATTTTACTATTCTAATAAATATTTATTTTATACTTAGTGTTATTTATTCATTTTTTTTTAAGAAAATTTTTTTTATTGATATAATTTTTGTTTCATTAATGTTATTTCTAAGAATATTTTCTGGTGAATATATTTATGATATTGACACTTCAATTTATCTTACCTTAATTAGTTTTACATTGTTTTTAACTCTCCTATCTCTTAAGAGACTAAGTGAACTTAGAACATCTGGAAATGAATATTACAAAACAAAAAAATATAATGAAAAGAATATATTTATAATATTTTATGTATCCTTTTTAGGAAGTGTTTTAGTATTAATTTATTATTTTATTTTTGGTGATGGAAAAATATTTTATAAAAATAATATAATCTTTTTTATAATTTCCTCTTACACTTTTTGGATTATTTATTTAAAAAATAAAGCTAATAATGGAAAAATTAAGGTCGACCCATTTTTGTTTTGTTTTAAAGATTTAGTCTCAATAATTTTTGGTTTTTTTGTACTAATTTTAATAATTTTTTTTGGCAAATAAAAATAAACATATCATTTAAAAAATTTATATTTTAGAATACAATAAACGGCGATAAAGGCGTCCTTCAACCCAATCTTCTTTCCTTCTTCGTAGGATCTCCCATTATATGAAATTGGTACTTCAAAAAATCGAAATTTTTTCTTAGCTAGTTTAACTGTTATTTCTGGTTCAACACCAAAAGATTTTTCCATTATATCTATGGATTTTATCACATCCTTTCTAAATAGCTTATAGCCAGTTTCCATATCTGTCATATTTAAATTTGTAAAAACATTGCATAAAAAAGTTAAAAGTTTATTTGCTACATAGTGCCAAAAAAAATGAATTCTACTATACTTTTGACTTCCTAAAAATCTTGAGCCATAGACTATATCAGCATTTGCTTCAAAAAAAGGAAGTATAAGATTATGATAATCTTTTGGATTATACTCTAAATCGGCATCCTGAATTATAACTATCTCCTTTGTTACTTTTTCTAACGCAGTTTTTATAGCCGCACCTTTTCCTAAATTTTTTGTATGACTCAGATTAATTATATTTTTTTCCTTTGATAAATTTGTTAATTTTTCTTTTGTTCCATCTACTGATCCATCATCTACAACAATTATTTCAATATCATCGATGCCCACATCAAAAACGCTTTTTATAACTTGTCCTATAGTATCAACCTCATTGAAACAGGGAATTATCACACTCAGAGAAATTTTTTCCTTAATTATAGACATATTATAATCCAAAACATTTTATCAAATCACCATTTTCAAAATAAATATAACTATAATTTTTTTTTCCATAAAGAAAAAGATTCCTAGTTTGCCTGTTATCTTTAAATTCTATGTAGTTATAAGTACAATCATTTTTTAGATTAAATATAGATATATCATTAAAATGTTCTTTAAAAATTATCATTTTAATTTTTTTATCTGAAATTTTTTCAATTATTTTTTTATTAAAACTAACCTTGTTATTACTGAAATTATACAATTCATTATAATCATTACCTAAATTTATTACATTATTTTTAGAATCATTCCAAAAATGTGATCTATGTGAATAAAGAATATACTCATGCTCTTTTAAATTATATTCAGTTACAAAATTATTTAATATTCTTGAAAATGAATAACCATAAGAAAACTTTTCATAAAATTTTTCTTTTGATCCTGTTGAAATTAAATAAATAGAAAATATGGTGAATGATAAAATTATCGCAAAAACAAAAAAAGACTGTAAGTAAATAATTTTTTTTAGAAAATTATTATTAATCAATCTAAATTCTAATATAGAAAATTGTAAAAGTATAAATATTAACAAGAACCATCTTGTACTAATATTTTTAGTTAAAAGAATTAAAATAGAAATACAAATTAACAATATGATATAATTATTGTCAGCTCTTCTTACAAACAAAAAATTATAAAATTGTATTCCAAAAATTTTTGTGATTTGAGAAAAAGAGAATAGTAATTTTCCACTTTCAGTAAAATGAGGAATAATAAATAAAATTGGTAGATAAAACAAATTTTTAATTGAAATTGTTACATCATAGCCTCTTATCCAATTTGTAAATTCTGAGGCCTCTTTTGAATTATAATTTAACAGTTCAGCTGTAAATGGTGGAAAAATATCTGAATGATAAAAAATATTTTTAAAAAGAAACGGAGTTAAAATAATTAAAAAAGAAATGATAAAATTATATATAAAATTCTTAAAATATTTATTTTTATAAGCAATGTAACTTAAAATTATAATTAATAAAATAGCAAATGGAACTAAACTTGTTTTTGAAGCTATTGCAAAAAAAGAAATTGTTAAGAAGAAAAATAAATCTTTTTTATTTAAATTAAGTTTATAAATATTTAAAAATAAAATTGATAACAATGAGATAGGAAGCAAATAATTTTTTTGTGATGATATTAGTGAAATCAAAATAGGTGAAGAAATTATAGATATAGATACTAATAAAACATTAGTAGTATAATTTTTTAGTAAATATAAAAAAATAATTATAATACTTAAAAAATTTAATACTGATCCAAAATTATCTAAACCTAAAGATAGACCAATAAAATTAAAAATTTCACCATATCCAATGAAAAAAAAATTAAAATCAATTAACTCTACATCTTTTAAAAAATCTAAGTTTCTATTTTTGATTGCCGTTGAAGCAAACCCTGAATGATAATTTAAAGAATCAGCATCTGATATTGGAAGGATAGAGACCAAAAAATATAAAATAATAAATGAATATAAAATGAAAATTTCAAGTTTATTTTTTTTTTTTATTTTTTCTAAAAAGAAATTGTAATTTTTAATATAAAAAAATTTAAATTTAGAAAAATTAAATATTGTGACGATAAGCAATGCAAAATAAGTGTAAACTACAAAATTTTTAGCAAACGTTACATCTATTAAGATAAAAGTAAAAACTATTGATGTGTATACTATGAAAAAAAAAATTGGTAATATAGTGATATATGATTTCGATATAAACTTATTAAATTTTCCAATATAATTTAAAGTTACAAAAACAAAAGTTAATATAAATGAAAAAATTATTATAATGTTAAAAGGATAACCAATTAAAGTAAGCCCATTATAGTTACTTAAAATCATTTATTTAAAATTTATATATCTTTAGTGACCAATAATATAAGAAATCAATCTATTAAATATAATAATTAAATTTATTTTAAAAAAACAATGTTTTTGTAATATTTAGCTATATAAACTGTATTATATGAATGCAACAATTGGAATTAATGCAAATCATGCAGACTCTAGTGCTGTTTTGTTTATAGATAACCATTTAATATTTGGTATAGAAGAGGAAAGATTAAACAGAGTTAAGCATTGGGCAGGTTTTCCAGAAAATTCTATTCGTGAATGTCTTAAAATTATAGATGAATATAATATTTCCGAAGTTGATGTAGCAATAAATTCTAATATCTTTTCAAATATTGGCGTAAAAGTTTTATATACCATTCAGAATTATATATTGGGTAATAAAAAGAAAGAAATTTATAAAAGAATTTCTAAAAAATTAAATATAAAAAAAACATTAAATGAAAAATTTGGAAAGTATAAATTTAAAGTATATTATATAGATCATCATTTATCACATATAGCGTCAGCATTTTACCCATCAGATTTAGATAAAACATATGCACTTTCAATAGATGGTTTTGGTGATTTCTGTAGCATCGTACTCGCTAAATGCGAAAACAAAAAAATAAATATAATAGAAAAATTATATTATCCCAACTCTTTAGGAGTTTTTTATGAAGGTTTTACTCAACTCTTGGGTTTTAATAATTATGGTGATGAATATAAGTTAATGGGATTATCTTGCTATGGAGAACCAAAATTTTTTGAAAAAATAAATAAAGTGATATTCGATAATAGTATTTTTCCAAAACTAAACTTAGACTATTTCAATCATCACCATGCAAATTTTGAGTATAATTTTCAAGGTGTTCCTAAACAAAATACAATAATAAATGAAAAAATTTATAATATTTTTGAAAAAGAAAAAATCGATATTAAAAAAAATTTTATTTATGTTGCTGATCTAGCAGCATCAGTCCAAAAAGTATATGAAGAAAAATTAAAAAAAATTATAGAAAAAAAGATAGATAAAAATTTTTCAGAAAATTTAGTATTATCAGGTGGATGTGCTTTAAATTCTTTAAGTAATGGTAAAATAATGGAAAGTAAAAAATTTAACAATTTATTTGTTCCATATAGTCCTGGTGATTCTGGTGGAGCTATTGGTGCTAGTTTATATTATTTATCAAACAAGAAAAAATATAAGTCATTTGTTAACATTCAAAACCCATACATAGGTAGCCAATATTCTAACGATCAAATTTTAAAATTACTAAAAAAATACTCAAATTCAAAATTTAATATTTTAGAAATAAAAAATGATAAAAAAATGTATTCGGAAGTATCTAAATTGTTAACTAAATCAAAGATAGTTGGTTGGTTCAAAGGTAGAATGGAATTTGGCCCTAGATCTTTGGGAAATAGAGCAATTTTAGCGAATCCTACAAATATAAATATGAGAGAAATAATTAATAGCAAAATTAAAAGAAGAGAAAGCTTTAGACCATTCGCGCCAGTCATATTAAAAAATGAAAAATCTAAATGGTTTAAAACAAATAAATCAAATCAATACATGTCTTTTGTTGAAACAATTTTACCAGAAAAAAGATCAGAAATTCCTGCTGTAACTCATATAGATGGGACTGGAAGAGTGCAAACAGTTCTAAGAGAACAAAACCCAAATTTATATGACTTAATTGAAGAATTTTATAAAATTACAAAAGTACCTATACTATTAAATACATCTTTTAATGAAAACGAACCGATTGTTGAAAATCCAGAGCAAGCAATAGATTGTTTTATTCGTACAGATATGGATGCTTTGGTTATAGAAAATATTTTATTGCTTAAAAAATGATAGTAAATTTTTTTTTTGATAACAGAATTGGTGGACCCCACATAAATATTTTTAGAATTTCAAAGATTTTCAAAAGAAAAATTATTAACGTAACAGTTGGAAAATCTAATTTTTCGAAAATTAATTTAATAAATCTCCGTTTTCATCATAAATTTTTATTTTTTTTTGAAGTAATTTTAAATATTTTTCAAATTATTTTTCTCTTTAGAAAAAAGGATTGTATCTTTATATCGAACAGCATATTTAATATTGCCCCTATAATTGCTGGATCTTTTTTAAATAAAAAAACCTATTGGTATTTATTAGAGGAGCCTACTTTTTTCGGAAAACTATTATTTAAATTTGTAAATTTTTTTTTTAATTTTAACATTCTATCAATTTCAAAAAAAATTTGTAATGATTTAAATGTTAAAAATTATAAATATTTTCCTCCCTATATAGAAAAGAAAAAAATTAAATTAAAAAAAATAAATAAAGGAAAATTAAAAATTGTTAGCGTAGGCAATATAAACAAAGTTAAAAATCATTATTTTGCGATAAAAAGTTTAGAGAATTATTCAAGTGAATTTATTTATAGTATTGTTGGATCAAAAATCAATACACAATTAAAATTATATAATTTTATTAAAAATTATATTAAAAAAAATTTTTTACAAAAAAAAATAAAATTGTTAGGTTTTAAAAATTCAAAAGATGTTGAAAACATATTGTTAAAAAATGATATTTTTTTACTACCCTCTTTAACAGAAGGTTGTCCAATTTCTCTATTAGAAGCATTATCTTTGGGGAAATTATGTATTTGCACAAAAGTTGGTGACATTCCATTAATTGTTAAAAATAATAAAAATGGATTTTTAATTGATTTAAATTCGACAAGTTTTTTAAAAACATTAAGAAAAATTAAGAACATGCATCCTACCCAAATTAGAAAAATACAAATGGCTGCTATTAAAACTGTATCTAAAAATTTCTCAAATAAAAAAATTTACAAAAGTATTTTCAAAAAAAATATTTAGTTTATTTTCAAATTATCTCTAATATACCTTTTTACATCTTTGAAATTACTTGGGTCATAATATTCAGATAATTTTTTTATATTTGCTTTAGATATTTTATCTTCATGAATTTTTTTTTTACTAAGAACATATTTTTTTTGAGATAAATCTACTAAATTTCTTATTGCAATAGATCTACCTGTTCCTAAATCAATTAAACCAGTAAAATTGGACTCTATTAGTTTTTTATAAATCGCACACACGTCATCAACATAAATAAAATCTCTTTTTGAATTACCATTATTATTTATTTTTAATTTTTTTTTATTACTTGCGGATATAATTTTATAAATTATTGAGGCTTTATCATTGCCTCCATATAAATTGAATAATCTTGCAATGATAAGTTCAATATTGAATTTACTGCAAAATTCATTGAGAATTTGTTCACAAAGTAATTTTGTTGAAGAGTAAACAGATCTAGAACTTAGTAAATTTGGATTAAAATTTTTTACAGCACAAGTACTTGAGTAAATAATTTTAATATTTTTTTTTTTAGAAATTTTATTAAGTAAATTTATTAAAAAAATGACTGATTGTTTTATTAATTCTTTGTTATTAGTTGAATTATTTAAGATTTTAAATAATGGATAAAAAGAATTAATTATAAAAACTGTATCATTTCTCACATAAGTTTTTGAAAATTTCTTACTTCTTACATAATTTGAGGAAACTAGTTGTGAACCCTCTATCAGTTTATTCAAACGTTTAGATAAAAAACTTCTTTTTCCAATAATTACTACTTTCATATTATTTTCTTTATATGCAATTTTAAAAGAATATAAATTATTAAATCTTTAATTAATAGAATAATAGACAAAACTTTTAAATTCTTTTCAAAGTTCAAAATTCTAGCTTTAAATAAAAATATTAAATTTGAAAACTCATACTTAAAAGTTGAAACATCTCTAATAACAAAAACTTTTTTTGAGTTTTTAAAATTCAACTTACGTCTACCTCTCAACCATAATTCATAATCTTGGCATCTTTTGAATAATTCATTATACCCCCCTATTCTCAAAATTGATTGTTTTTTGAACATTATTGATGAATGAATGAGAGGGTTAAAAAATTTTAATTTTTTTTTTATTTCATGATTACTTGATAAAACTTTAATTTTCTTTTTTTTTTTTCCATCTATATATATCGCAGAGCCACCAAGAATATCTAGATTTGAGTTTTTTTTGAATTCTTTAAGTTGTAATTTTATTCTATCATTGGTAACTTGATCATTATCATCTATCCTCAGAATATAATTTGAACTACTTTTTGAAATACCAAAATTTAATCTTTTAGCTAAACCCAAATTAGAATTAAAATTAAATATTTTTATTTTTTTTTGTTTCTTATATTTATTTAATATTTTTTTCGTATTATCTGTTGATCCATCATTAATGATGATTAACTCGTAATTTTTATAACTTTGATTTAAAATACTTTGTATAGTTTTTGAGACTGAATTAGCTGAATTATATAATGATAGAATTATTGAAACTTTTGAAGTCATCAAGATCTAGAGAATATATTTTAAAAATTCAACATACTCTTTTGCTGACTTTAATATATCAACATTATCTCTTACAATTCTTTTTTTATAATTTTCATAATTATTATAAATTTTTAAAAAGTCATTAATTAAGACGTTATAATCAGGTTCGGGTGGATTGTAGTAATCTATAAGCCCTAAACCGACCTTCTTGTCACAATTACTCACAATTCCTGCTTTGGTCTTATTAATTAATTCAAAATTACCTCCATTATTTGCGCATATAGATGGTAATCCTGAGGCAATTGCTTCAGCCTGACTGTTAGAGTTTGGTTCAATCCATGCCAAATGAATATACATATTCGCTGTTCTATACCAATAATTTAAGTCTTTTTCCTTAATTTGACCTGCAAAAATAATATTTTTTTCTTTTTGAAAGTTAAGATTTTTTTGCTCACCAAGTATTATCAAAGTTAAATTTGGTATCGATTTACTTATAATTTTAAAAAATTTAATAGTTTCCTCTAATCTTTTGTGTCTCCTCCACGATGCAGAAGAAATTAAAACAAATTGATTGTCCTCAATTTTCAACTCACTTCTAAAGTTTTTACCTATTGGATTGAAGGTATCTAGAGGTACGCCATTATTAATAATTTTATGAGGTTTTTTTAATTTGCCAAACAAATGTTCATAAATTTCTTTGCAATATTTACTTACAAATACTACTCCAGAACTATAGTTTACAGATGAAACTATTTTTTTATTTTCTAAAATCGAGTTATAGTTAGTATTTTGCTTATCTATAAATAGACCATCTAATCTTACTACATAGGGCTTTTTAAAAAGTGATTTGTTTATAGTTGAAAATAATGCAATCTCATAAAATGGGTTAAATCGAGGATATATTGAAACATTTTTGAAATTTTTGGATAGACAATCCGAAAGTCTATTTAAAAAAATTTTTGGACCAATTCTAGGGCTTGTTACGAAAGGATAACTATCAATACAAATTTTCATTTATAATTTAATTGCCAAACAATAGCTTCTATACTCTGATGATGAAATAACTTTAAGTTTATAAGTTTTTTTTTTTTCTAACTCATTTATAAATTTTGAAATTTCAGGAAATTGATTTTCATTTACATCATCAAAAATTATTATATCACCTTTTAATTGACGAATACTTACATAATTAAATTCATTTTTAATATTTAAATAATTATGTTGTGCATCTAAAAAAGCAAAATTTATTCTGCTTAAATGAAAATTTTTTAAAACATTATCACAATCTCCAGTTAAAAATACAACATTCTCGATTTCATCTCTCCAATTATTTAAAAGTTGTAATCGTGTTTTTTTTCCTTCCCAATCATCAATGCAATTCCAATAGATTTTTTCATTATTCGGAACTATATCTATTGAATAAATTTTTCCATAACAATTTGAATCTATTAAAGCTTTTGACATACAGATTGAAGAAAATCCTCTTGCTGTCCCAGTCTCTAATATGTTGATTGTTTGACCTTTATTTTTACTTATGTAAGATCTTAAAGCAGAATACAATAAACGACCATGGTGATAATTAAGTGCACTTTTTTTCTTTACTATTTGAGTATGTAAGGCAAGATTATCGACCCACAACTTTTCAATTTTATAACCTGTATTTTTTTCAAATTGATCAATTTCATTAGAAACATCATCTTTAATATTGTTAAATAAATTCAAATATTCATTTTTTTCTAATAATGGATATTTTTCTCTAACAAAAATATTTTTCAAATTCTTTAATATTGATATCATTTTTCAAAACTCTTGTACCATTTAACGAACCTTTTGATCCCCTCACTAAGATTTATTTTGGGATTATAATTTGTAATTCTTTTAAGTTTTAAAATTGAGGCTCTAGTTCCAATTACATCACCTTTTTGAAATTTAATTTTTTTAATTTTTGCTTTTTTGTCTAAATGATTTTCTATTATCTTAATAAAATTTTTTAAAGAAACTGGCATTGATGCACCAATGTTGAAAATTTCAAATGTTGAATTGATTTTTTTAAAATTTTTATCCAATAATAATATAGAATTAACTACATCATCAATATATGTAAAATCACGAACATGATTCCCATTATTATACATATCTATCTTTTGGTTGTTTAATATTTTTTTAGTAAACTTGTAATATGCCATATCTGGTCTACCAAATGGTCCATATACAGTAAAAAATCTTAGCCCAACAAGTTTTAAATTATATATTTTACTATAGGAGTGAGCCATTACTTCGTTACTTTTCTTTGTTGCAGCATAAAAAGAAACAGGTTTGTTTGTATTTATTTCTTCATGAAAGTAAGATTTAGATTTAATATTTCCATAAACAGAACTTGAAGATGCAAAAAAAAACTTCTTTACATTAAATTCTTTTGCACATTCTAAAAGATTAAAAAATCCAATAATATTTGAATTTAAATACTGTTCGGGGTTGTTTAGAGAATATCTTACTCCAGCTTGAGCAGCAAAGTGAAAAATTCTACTGATTCTATATTTTTTAAAAATAAGGTCTAGTTTTTTTTTATTACTAATATCAATTTTAAAAAAAACAAAATTTTTATTTTTTAAACGTAAAAGATTTTTTTTTCTCTCTTTTTTTAATTTTATATCATAATAAGTATTCATATTATCAATACCAATAACTTTTGAGAATTTGTTTTTTATTAAAATTGACTTAGCTAAGTGGAAACCAATAAATCCTGAACAACCTGTAATTAGTGTTACCATTGTATTATCTGAGTTAGCTTTTTATTAAAATAATTTATAATTTTATCGTTATCATTTATCTTGTAATTATTTTGATAAAAATTAGATAAAGCAAAACCATAAATAATAGCTGATCTTTTTGAACTTTCATAATTAGTCTTAAGTCTGTTATGCAATAAGTTAACATTAAATAAAACTGAATCACCTTTATTTAAGGTTAATTTTTCCACTCTTCTGGTCATTCTGCTTAAAAAAATATCAAAGAATTTATTGTTTAAGTCTATTCTATGACTACCTCTTACAAAAGCTGTGCATCCATCGTGATTAAGTATATCACTCCCGTATATAGCAAGCTTATAAGCAGAGGGCAAGATACCGTGGAATTTATTATCACGAAAGTAAGTGTCTCTATGCCATCCTAGTTCTTTTGTTTTGCCTGTTGTTAAGTAATGTTTAAAATTAGTTAGATATAGTTTTTGGCCAGTAATAAAACATGAAAGCTCATAAATATTTGATTTAAATAAAATATCTATAAAGAGTTCTTTATATTTTTGCTGAACACTAGCCTTGAGTGTGAATACACCTTTTTGCTTTAATTGTTTTTCAAAATATTCAGAATTAGTCTCTAATTGTGAGATATTTGTTAGGTAATCATCTAAAGTTAAAACATCCTTTTTCTTAATTATTGTAAAACCATTTAAAAATAAATTTTCTCTATGAGATACAACATAACTATCAAAAAAGTTTTTCATAATAAATTTTTTAAAAATTTTACTTTATTAGGGCATATGCTTATATTAAGTATTCTTGAAATTGAAGAAGATTTTAATAGTAACAAAATATCTGATGCATAATCTGTGGAATAAAATATTTTATTTTTTGATATAATTGCTAAAAACCACTGCTCAATAGCATTCTTTAAACCAATTAATTTCATAATTTTTTTAAATTTTATTTTATGAGATTTGTAGAAATTTTTATCTTTTTTCAAATATTCATTTAAATATAAAAATAAATTATCTTTTTTTTGAATGTACTCAGTTGATAGCTGATAAATAATTTCATTGGAAGAGATTTTGTTATTTTCTAGATCATTGTAAATTAATTCTTTATCAATCGAATTATCTCTTTTGTTAAAAGGTGTTTCTGATTTAAAAGTTATATTACTAAAATTTATTTTTTCATTTAAAATTGAATTTTTTGGATTTAAATTCGTTTCAACTTTGCAATGTAAAATTTTTTCAGTAACAAAATATTTAATTAATGAAAAAAAATGATAATTAGTTGTAAAATTTTTATTATATATTTGGAAATTTTTTGATGTTTGATTTTTTACTATAGATAAAAATCTAAGAATTATAGGATTATATATAAAATCTTCAGCAGTACAAATTGGGTATTTGTATTTTGATAATTTATTTAATAATTTGAAAGAATGTGATGTAGGTGTATCAATTAGTATGTTACAATTTTTTTTTACAAGATACTTAACAAAGGAATCTTTAATAGTTGAATTTACTGACAAGATTACATTTAAATTTTGATCATTATTCATAAATAGTTGATCTAAATTTTCATAATAATTACATTTAAAATAATTTAATAAAAGTTCACTATTTTTTTTTGTTCTATTAACCACACCTATGACTTTTAATTTTTTGATTTTATGCAAATAAATTAGTACTGGAAAAAAATCTTTCAATACCCTATTACCCGATCCTACAATAACAACTTCTAACATTAAAATTTTTTTATTAATTTGAAATAAAGAAATCTTGATAAATAAAATATAATATTTTTAATTCGAATTAGTAAATTTGGTTTATTTGAAGTAGAATTTTTAAAAAAATTTAAATAATTTTCAGCAACTGTTTCTATATTATCAATACTTATTTTTTCTTTATTAAATGACTTAATTTTCCTAATTTGATTTAATTTAATTAAAAGTTCTTTTTTATTTCTAAATTTTATACCTCTATTGTTTGCAATTTCTTTATGTCCACCACTATCTAAATATACTGGTATCAATCCACAATTTATTGCTTCTAAAAGTGAGTTGGAACATGGATCGTTTAGACTTGCTGTTAAAAAATATTCATTTTGTCTCAAAATTTTTGAAAGTTTCCTGCTTTTTAATGGTGGCAGCATTTTTATTTTTTTAAATTTTAATGGAGAATTGCCAATAAATGTAATTTTAAAATTATTAAAATTTAAATTTTTATCCAAAAAATATAAATAATTGAAACCTTTTTTTAGATTTGAAGACCATGATGATGCTACTATATTTATTTTTTTTTGATTATTAAAGTTATTAGTTTTTTTTTTAAAAAAAATTTTATTATCTGGTGCATTATAGATAACTGTATTTTTAATTTTTTTATCAAAACCAAATTTTATATTTTGTTTTTTACTCCAATTTGATTGAAAAATTACTCCGTCGGCAAAATATTTTGAAAATAAATGTATTAATGAATCAATATATCCATAATTTTTATCTCTTGTTAGGTGTATGGGACCATCTATTCGATGTATTACATTAATATGCTTATTCTTTAAATACGAAAAAAAAAAATTTAGAGAAAAATGATGACTATTTACTATTAATATCTTTGCTTTACTTATATCTGTTGTAAACAATTTTCTTTTAATCAATTGTTTTTTTAGCGCTTTTAAAAATTGGTTGCCTCCACCCCAAGGTCTATTTTTAAATTTATAATCAATAAATATTTTTTTCATAACTTAAAAAATTTTTTCCATAATTCTATTTGGTTTCTAAAATCGTTCATTTTTGCTGTTTGCTGAGCTTTAATTTTAACCTCAATTAAATTTTTATCTTTAACTTTTTTCAAAAAAATTTCACTTATTTCAGACGAATCAAATGAATTTGTTATAAAAGAATTTTTATTATTTATAATATCTACTGACTGACCTACTGGTGTTGATATTACAGGCACTCCGCAAGCCATTGATTCTAATAATGCTTTTGGCCCCCCTTCCTCTCTTGATGTAATAAAATAAAAATCTATTAAACTATAATATTTTATAACATCATAATAATTTTTTTCATAAAAATGAAGAAACGGTATATTCATATTTGATAATTCTTGTTTCACATAACCTCGTTCTGGGCCCACTAAAACTATAAATATATTGTCTACCTTTGAATAAATATTTCTTATAGCTTCAATAAATATATCTGGACCTTTTATCATTTTTGGAGTGATAGAATTTTCCCAACCATTGCTATCTTTTTGAAATGAACCTATTACAATTGAATTTTTTGGGATTTTATATTTATCTTTTAAATAAATTCTAACATTTTTGTCAAATTTAAAAAGATTAGTGTCAACTCCTAAATGAATTTTAAAAATTTTATTTTCAAGATTATTACTTATAAAAAGATTTTCTATTATCGAGTTTGAGACTCGAATTTTTGAAAATTTATTTATATTTTTTATAGTTTGATCAAAAATATTTTTAAACTCAGGACTAATATTTGGATCTCCATGAAAATAATCGAAAACAAGGTCATTTTTCAACAAATGTAAATTTGATTTATAAGCAGTATATTTATTTTTAAGATAAACTATCTTATTTATAGGAACTAAAGTTTTAGATATTTTCAATCCAAACTTTGGAAAAAAATTTTTATAATTTTCAAAATCATTACCTAAAGACCATTCCTGACCATATCCTTGTAAATAAATTTCTTTTGACAATTATTTTTTCCTAACAATTAAAAAATAACCAGTTGTTATATGTCTTGAAGCTTGATTGTTACGCTTGTCTAAAATCTTAAAAATTGGTTTAAGTAATTTTAAAATATAATACTTAAATTTTTTTATAATTTTTGGCTCATTACTAGACATTAATTTAGACCTAAACAAATCAAAGATTACAGAATAAATACTGCCATTTTCAGTTATTAATTCAACATCAAAACTTGAATTTTCAAAAAACTCGACTAATTTATCTTTTGTCCATCTCCTAAAATCTGTTGGTGCCTTGTGAATTTGATAAAGAAAAGGCATTGATACAAAGCCGCAAGAACCTATTTTAATAACTCTATGAATTTCTTTTATAATTTTATTTGGGTTTTGAACATGTTCTAGTACTTCTAGTAATAGAAAACCATCAAAATAATTATTTTCAATTGGTAAATTTTCTAAATCAGAAATAATATCAGCATTACTAGATTTATCTATATTAACTGAAATAATTTTTTCTTTGTTAAATATTTCTTTTACATTTGTTCTTGAGTTTTCTTTTGAAGAACCTCCAAAATCTGCAATTATACCATTTAACTTTTTTTTATTTTTATATATTTGAGAGTTAATTAATTCTCTTCTAAAAGAGTTCATATTTTTAATTTTTAATAGCAACCCTACACGTGTAATCTATTCTATGAAATAATAATTTTTTATCCTTAAAATACTCATCACATGCTTTTCTGCATCCGTTCCAATGTCCATAATCATCAATTATAATTACTCCATTTTTAACTAATTTAGGATATAAAACTTCTAATTCTTTTTTCGTTGAGGCATACCAATCAGTATCAAGCCTCAAAAGTGAAATTTTTTTTGGCTTTGTAAAATTTAAGGTTTTTTCAACTGGTCCTTTTACATAATTAATTAATCTTTTTGGATAATTTGTTTTATTTAAATTACTTTTTACTTCCTCAACAGATGCAAAACACCAGTCTGATGAATTATTTCCTAGCTTATATTCTTTAAATTTTTTTATTGCTCTACCTGATCTTTTAGAAGAATCAATTTTTGAGGGTTTGGTCATACCTTCATAAGTATCATATAACCAAAGTTTTCTGAAAGTTTTTAGCTTTTTTAATATTTCGGCTACCATCACCATATTTCCTCCTCTCCATACTCCACACTCTACAATGTCTCCGCTAATTTTATTGTTAGAAATATATTGAATAGATTTTATTAAAGAAAATTGTCTTTCAATCGATGTCATGCTCAAATTCTTAATTTTATTCATCAGACTTTTTTCAAAATTTGTCAATTCTGGTATTTCAGGAACTGAATTATTTTTCTTAAAAAAATTAAGCATTTTTCCTCACTGAGAAAATAGGTTTAATTGATCTGAAATTATATTTACGATTTTGGTATACAATTTCATTGATCAAACTAAATGTATTTGAATAAGCTTTTTTAATTTTATTTATGTCCTTTACTGAATGAGCGAAGCAAATGTTATTAGTGCCTAAAGTTAAAACACCGTTTGCTGCCATATTTTTCATAAATATGTATTTTAATTGAAATTTATCTAGTTTTTTTGAGCTTTTAAAATTCACCAAACTCCAAGGTTCTTTTCCTTTTACATCTATTAAACTTTCTAATTTAAAATTCTTAATTTCTAAATTAATGTGTTTTAATATTTGTGAACCTGTTGACCATAATCTTTTTATTACATTTTTTTTCTTTATTTTATCAATAGTAGCAATACTAGCTGCCAAGGACAAACTTTCGCCTCCAAATGTTCCTGAGAAAAAGATTTCAGACATTTTATTCATATATTTTGATTTTCCAACAAGGGCTGAAAGTGGCATACCATTCGCCATTCCTTTTCCAAAGCATGATAAATCTGGTGTAATATTAAAATATTTCTGAGCTCCACCTTCTGAAAACCTGAATCCAGTTATGATTTCATCAAAAATAAATAAAATTTTATTTTTTTTTAACAAAGCTTGTAATTCCTTATAATAATCTTTTTTTGGTTCAACAAAACTCATTGGTTCAATGATCATTGCTGCAATATCATTTTTATTTTTTTTTATAATTTTATGAACATCGTCTATATTATTAAATTTTGTTGCTATAGATAAATTTCTTACTTTTTTTGGAACACCTAAATTTCTTGAGGTAGTACCTATATACCAATCTTGCCATCCGTGATAACCACAGGTAATTATTTTATCTTTTTTTGTTATCCCGCGCGCTAATCTAATAGCACCAGACGTTACATCAGTTCCGTTTTTAGCAAATCTAACTTTTTCAGCTGATGGAATTAATTGAGTCAATTTATAAGATAATTCATATTCTAATAGCGTTGGTAAACTAAAAGTAATTCCTTTCTCTAATTGTTTAATTATTGCTTTATTCACATCATTATCATTGTATCCAAGAGTAAGAGGAAGTAAGCCCATGATAAGATCAACATATTCATTGTTATCTACATCAGTAATTCTACCTCCATTTCCATTTTCAGCAAAAAATGGAAATTTATCTGGATATTGTTGATAAGACTTACTAAATGTTTGGCTAGCTAATGGGATATATCTTAATGCTTTCTTAAGATATTTTTTTGATTTTTTTAATTCCATAAAGTTTACTTTTTAAAAGTATATTTAATGTGTTTAAACTATCACCTAAATTAGACATATTATACTTTCTTCTTTTTTTCATCAACGTAAACTCATAAATTTGTCTTTCATACATTTGATTTATGTTATAATTTTTACAACTAAATATTTTTTTTTCTTTTTTATTTTTTGATAAAAAATTAACTACCACTCTTTCTTTTCCAGGTTTTCCATAGCTAGTCCACGCTAAAGTGCCTTTCTCCCCATAAATTTCACAACCTCTTTTTTTACTCTTTGTTAAAAAATCACTATTAATTGATGAAATAATTTTATTTTTATGAGTAATAATTGAGTGAAAAACATCAGTAGCTGTAGAATTATTTTCTGAAAATGCAACTGAAGTACTTTTAATTATTGGGCCAAATAAATATTTAAGATAGTCCACTTCATGACACCCATCATATAAAATTCCGCCTCCTAGATTATGAAAATTGCTATAATGGCCTTTTAATTTTTTATTATACATATTCTTCAAATTATTTTTAAAATATGACCTAGCAAAGGATATATTTCCCACAAGATTAATGTTTTTTTTTAAATATACAATTCCTGGATGAAATCTCATGTTTGTTACAACAAATACTTTAACATTCTTTTCTTTTGCAAGTCTTTTGATCTTTTTAAAATTTTTTAAATTATTAGAAATCGGTTTTTCAACTAAAATATATTTAAAACCTATTAAAATAAGTTTGATGACATAGGTACTATGTAGATGGGTTGGTAAACAAATCAAAGCAGATTTTGCTTTCCAACTCTGTATATCTTTAAAACTCTCAAAATTAGATTTTGAATTTTTTCTATTATCAAAAGTTTTTACAATAAATTCATTATTATTTTTTAAAATATTGAAATATCTACTACCAATTGACCCTGTTCCAAGAATTAATAATTTTTTGCTCTCCATAATTAATTTTATAAATTAAATTTTTAAATTCTATAATTTGATTATTTATTCTTTTGATGAAAAAATTTATTTATTTTTTCAACTATATAATTCATATCATTATCAGATAAGTTGTTATGTAAAGGTAATGATAAAGCATTCCGCATATAATTTTCAGAATTTATAAATTTGCTGAAATTTTTAAGTTTAAATAATTTTTTATGATAAGGTTGTCTATAAATAGGAATATAATGATATTTACAATAAATTTTATTCTTTTTTAAATACTCATATAATTTATTTCTTAAATTTTTTTTAATTAAGATTATTGCTAAATGTCTTCCAGATTTTGTACCCTTAATTTCCTTTAAGAAAGTGATTTCTGGAATTTTTGCTAATGAATTTTTGTAGAAATTATACATTTTTTCTCTCTTTGAAATATTACTTTCTAGCCTTTTTAATTGTGATATACCCAAAGAAGCTTGGATATCCGTTATTCTATAATTGTATCCAAGTATATGCTGTTCATAATATAAATCTTTTGGAATATAAATAACTTTATTCTTAAAATTTTCTCTATCAATTCCATGACTTAACAATTTTTTATTATTTTTATGTATTTTTATATCTTTGGTGCAAACAGCACCACCCTCACCTGTTGTAATATTTTTAACTGCATGAAAACTAAAAGTTGTTATGTCTGAATAATGACATGATCCAACTTTTTTATTTTTAATATATTTTCCTCCTAAAGCATGACATGCATCTTCTATTAAAAAAAAGTTATATTTTTTTTTAAGTTTATAAAAATGCTCCATATCACATATATTTCCACCATGATGAGATAAAATAACAAGTTTAGGTTTTTTTTTTGAATTTTTTAAAAAAGTCTCTAATTTTATAGGACTAAGGTTTCCTGTATTATAATCTATATCAATAAATTTTACTTTCGCATTGTTATATAAAGCACAATTAGTTGTTGCAACAAAGCTAATTGGAGTGGTTAAAACTAGATCATTTTTTTTTATTCCTAATGATTTACAAGCAACATCTAGAGCACTCGTTCCACTGTTTACTATTGATACATATTTTATTTTAATTTTATTTGATAGACCTTTTTCAAACTTAATTATTTCATTACCTTGGGTAATAGGTTTTGATTTTAAAACTTTTTTAACTTTATTTATATCTTCACTGCGTATATCATGTTTATAACAATGAATCTGTCTCATTAAATTGTTATTTATAATTTTTTAATTCTTTAATATTAAGAAAAGAATTCAAATCTGACCGGTAAAGTTTAATTTTTGACTTACGGCCACTTTCTCCAATTTTAGTTTTTAAATAATTTGTATTTAATCTCTCATTTGGAATTATACTTGGCTTAATTATAAAAAAATCTTTATATTCGACGGTATTTTTTGCCTCTTCTTCAGATATTAAACTTTCATGTAATTTTTCACCAGGTCTAATACCGATAACTTTTATGCTATACTTATTATTGAAGGATTTTGCTAAATCAAGAATCTTAACAGATTTTATTTTAGGTATAAATAATTCTCCTCCAAATGCTCTTGATATATTTTTAAGAACAAAATTTACTCCTTCATCTAGTCTCAACCAAAATCTTGTCATTTCTAAATCTGTAATTGGAAAAAACCCTTTACCTTGTTTCAAATGTTCTTCAAATACTGTAGTGATTGA
>MDTG01435833.1_pt1 | contig 30907 bp, 29 predicted proteins | sample 811421 | NCBI WGS metagenome assembly MDTG01 (sample SAMN05326645, study PRJNA326480) | marine metagenome | isolation source: seawater | place: Pacific Ocean: South East | collected 2011
TAAAAATATTAATTTTATATTTATAACAGGTTCTGATTTGGCAGAATTTAGAGAAAAAACAAAAAAATTAAAACCTAAAGACACAATTTTTATAGTTTCATCAAAATCTTTTACAACTGAAGAAACTATCTCAACATTAAACGAAGCAATATCTTGGTCAGGAGATATTAAAAAATTTGTTGCAATTACTGCAAATAAAGAAAAACCAAAAAAATATAACATAAATAATATTATTGAATTCGACGAAGAAATCGGAGGTAGATATTCAATTTGGTCGGAAATTTCAATGTTAATTCATTGTTTTAAAAAAGATGATTACGATGAATTTATGGCTGGAGGCAAACAGGCTGATCTTGATTTAAATAAAAATGATGATTATTTAAAATTTGTAAAGGCTCTGTCTTACAGTGACGTTTGGCTTCACAATTATAAAAATAAAAATTCAAGAGCAGTTTTTTCATATGCTTGGAGTTTAAGATCATTCCCTAACTATATTCAACAACTTGAAATGGAATCACTTGGTAAGCCTCCAACAAAAGATTCAGAGTTCAAAAAGACAGGTCAAATAATCTTTGGAGGTTATGGGCCTACAGCACAGCACTCATATTTTCAATTGTTGCACCAAGGAACTCAAGATATCTGCGTTGATATTATTGCAAGCAAAGAAGATAAAACTAGTTTAGTTTATGCTCAAGTTATTTCACAATTAAAACTTATGTCAGAAGGAGCTGATGGTTTTAAAGATCAAGAAAGAGTTAATGCTAATATACCAACCAACCTTTTCTTTTTTAATAGATTATCTCCATATGATCTAGGTTATTTAGTGGCAACATGGGAACATAGAACATTTATAACAGCTACATTGTTAGACATAAATCCCTTTGATCAATTTGGCGTAAATGCTGGCAAGATTTATACTAAGAAATATCTATCTGATAAAGATTAAAATCAGAAATATTTTTTGCTATGTCTATTAATTTAAAGAAAGTTCCTAATACACCCGGCGTTTATAAATTTTTCAACAATCATGAAATCATTTATATCGGAAAAGCAAAAGATTTAAAGAAAAGAGTTTCTTCTTATTTTGGAAATTCCTTCAAGGACAGAAAAACATCTCAAATCAAGTTCTTAACAAATAAAGTTGAGACCTTTACTACAAAAAATGAGGTTGAAGCTTTGCTACTTGAGCAAATGCTTATTAAAGAAAATAAACCAAAATTTAATATATTGTTAAGAGATGACAAAACCTATCCTTATATATACTTTTCTTTAAATCATGAATTTCCTGGAATTTATTCAAAAAGAACAAAAAAAGCTGTTGATAAGCAGTATTTTGGGCCATTTGTAAGCTCTGAAGCAGTAAAGAAATCTATTAAAGAAATTCAAAAAGTTTTCAAAGTAAGAAATTGTAGCGATAACACTTTTGCAAACAGGTCTAGGCCATGTATTGAGTTTCAAATGAAAAGATGCTCTGCTCCATGTGTCCAAAAGATAAGTAAAGTTGATTATTTTGAAGATGTAATTAGTGCAAAATCATTTCTTTCGTCATCAGATACAAAAACTGTAAAAAAACTTACTGTTGATATAGAAAAAGCTGTTTCAAAACTTGATTTTGAAAAAGCAGCAGAAATTAGAGATCGCCTAAATAGATTAAATCTTCTAAAAGAAGAACAATCAGTAGTTACTCTGGCTAATGATATTGATATTTTTTCAGTAAGCTCTGAGATGGACTATCTTGGTATTTCAATAATCGTAGTTCGAAATGGTAAAATCAGAGGCACCAAGACACACTTGATCAAGCAAGCTCATTACAACACTTTAGATGATGTTTATCAAAGCGCAGTATTTAATTTTTATGAGAATCAATTTGATATCCCAAAAAAAATTCTTTGTGCATATACATTAGAGGATAAAAGAATTTTAGAAGATATGTTCATAACTAAATTTAAGAAACAAGTCAAAATTATTCATTCTCCCACTAAGTCTATAAGACCAATATTTAACTTATGTAAATTAAATGCGATGCAGGTAATTAAAAATCATATCAGTAAAGAAGATAAATATACATTTGCATTAAATGAGTTAGCAGATTATTTAGGAACAAAGAAAATTAATAAAATCGAGGGATATGATGTGAGCCATATTTCTGGAGACAATGCAGTTGCGTCATGTGTTATCTTTTCAAACTCTGGTCCGATAAAGAATGATTTCAGATTATTTAATATTCCAAAAAATTTATCAGGAAATGATATTGGCTCACTAGAGCATGTGATAAAGAGAAGACTCAAATATTATGATGACCCTCAAACCAAACCAGATTTAATTTTGATCGATGGAGGCAAAACCCAATTAAAGTATGTTAAAAACATTATTAGCAAATCTATCTTCAAAGATATTAAGGTAATCTCAATTGTAAAAGGCTCCAATAGGGTTAGGGCTACTGAAACAATAATTGAAAGCAATGGCGTGGTTGAAATAGATAAATATTCAAAAGCATTTTTATTTTTACAAGAAGTCCGTAATGAATCTCATAGATTTGCAATTAAAGCTCAGCGAAGAAAAAAAAGAAAAAGCATCAAACATTCTGAATTAGATAGTATTGAAGGTATTGGCAAAGTATTAAAAAGAAGATTAATTGTAAAATTTAAGAGTCTCAGAAATATTAAGTCAGCTTCCATTAAAGAATTAATGACTGTTGATGGGATAAATGAGAAAATAGCACAAAAAATAGACGCTAAATTTAGATGAAAACATTAATAATTAATTTATTGACAATATCAAGAATATTTATATCAGTAATTATTTTCGGACTTCTAACTATTAACAATTATTTGTTACTTGCATTTATTTTATTCATGGTCGCTGGCTTAACTGATTACTTTGATGGTTTATTAGCAAGAAAATATAACGCTTCATCCCAAATAGGCGAAATTTTAGATCCTATTGCAGATAAAATTCTAATAGTTTTTTTATTTATCGGACTTTCTCTGAACCTATCAAGCTTTTTAATAGGATTTTCAGGGGCATTAATTATTGCAAGAGAAATATGGGTAAGCGCACTAAGAGATTTCAATTCTAGAAATAACAATATGAAAGCAACTCAGGTTTTATATATAGCAAAAATCAAGACCACAATTCAGTTATTTACAATATCCCTATATCTATTTGGATTGGCGTTTAATTTAATGTTAATGATTGTGATTGCCGATTTATTTTTAATAATTTCTCTTCTGATAACCCTATATACTGGTTATCTTTATACCCTAAGCACATTTAAAAATTAAATTCCCCATTCTATTGATAGCCATATACAATATGTTTAAAATCAAGGCTGGATGGCAGAGTGGTTATGCAGCGGCCTGCAAAGCCGTTTACGCCGGTTCGATTCCGGCTTCAGCCTCCATAAAACCATGAAAGTAGCAATTATAGGATATGGATTTGTTGGAAAAGCCCTTAAAAAAGGGCTAGCTAAAAATGTTGAAGTTTCTAAGATTGATCCAATTCTAGGAACAACAATAAATAGTCTTAAAAATTTTAATCCCAATTTTACATTTATTTGTTTGCCCACCCCCATGAAAAATGATGGATCTCAAAACATTGAGATCTTAAAATCAGTAATAACTGAATTATCTAATTTAGAACTTGAAACACAAATCGTAATAAAGAGCACTATACTTCCATCAAATATAAAAAAGATTATAGAAATTGATAATTGTATTATCTTAAATCCAGAGTTTTTGAGAGAAAAACATGCAGAAGAAGATTTTATTAACTCTAATTTAATTGTTTTTGGGGGTGATCATAAAAAATGCCAAAGCTTATCAAATTTTTACAAAAAATATACAAAATGCCTATCTAAGGATCATGTTTTTACTGATGTTTTTTCAGCTTCATTAATAAAGTATTCTATAAATTCATTTCTTGCTTCTAAGGTAATCTTTTTTAATCAATTAAAAGAAGTACTTGATCAATCTGATGCTACAATTTCGTGGGATGATTTTACAAAGATTTTATCAAAAGATTCTAGAATAGGACATTCTCACATGGATGTTCCAGGTAATGATAATAGGTTTGGATATGGCGGAGCTTGCTTTCCTAAGGATACAGCAGCTCTTTATGAATATTCTAGAGATATTAATGCAGAATTTACATTACTTAAAAAGGTAATTTCAGTTAATAATTTTATAAGAGCAAAGTATAATGTTCGAACTGAAAGAGAAATTGAACAAAATATAAATTTTGATATAAAGGAGAAGGAGAAATAAATCTTGCCCAGGTGGTGGAATTGGTAGACACAAGGGACTTAAAATCCCTCGAAGGCAACTTCGTGCCGGTTCAAGTCCGGCTCTGGGTACCATTTTTTTATTATGATAAGTGAAAATAAAAATCAAGATGAAGCATTCTTAAATGACAAGATAGACCTTGCTATTTTTTTTAAAGAACTATCAATCAGAAAATATTTAATATTATCTATAACTACTATAGGTACATTATTATTTGTAATATTTGCTTTATTGCAACCAGATGTTTATAAGTCAAGCGCTCTTTTAAAGGTTAATTCTGATTCAACAAACTCCTCATCAATGTTAAATAGTTATCAAGGTATTGCTTCATTAGCTGGAATCAATCTCCCATCAGGTAGGGGCGTTGAGAAGACCGAGCTTGCAATAGAAATTATAAAATCCAGATCGTTTATTAATCGAATTATTAATAATCATGATGTTAAGAAGCAATTAGTGTCTTCATCTAAATTTAATAAGGATAAAAATATATTAATTTATGATGATTCAATAGATTTATCTGATGTATCAGATTTAGATGTTCATGAAATATATATTGATGAATACTTAAAAGTATCAAAAAATAAACAAAATTTTGTTACTGTTTCAATATCTCACGTTTCTCCGCTTTTTGCTCATGAGCTTCTAAACATTGTCATTGAAGAATTAAACATGACTGTTAAAGAAAAAGATTTAAAAGATTCATCTGATGCAATGGAATATCTTAATGAATTGCTTCCAAAAATTCGTATTCAAGAAGTTAAGAATTCAATTAACAAAATAATTGAACAACAACTTGAAATCATGATGCTTTCAAGTATTAAAAGTGACTATATTCTCGAATACGTTGATCCTCCATATATACCGCAATCCAAAGACGGACCTGAAAGAATCTTAATATCAATGTTAGGTTTTATCATTAGTTTGATATTTTCTATTATTTTGGCTGTTAGTTTAAATAAATTTAATAGACAAAAATCCTTTTAAAAATGAATAAATAAATATATTAAAACTTTGGAGAAAACCATATGAAAAAGACCGTTTATATTGGGATGAGTGCAGATCTTATTCACCCAGGACACTTAAACATCATAAATCATGGAGTTCAATATGGTGAAGTTATAATAGGACTTCTTACTGATAAAGCAATAGCCTCCTATAAAAGAGTACCTTATATGAATTACTCTCAACGAGCTGAAGTCATATCGAACATTAAAGGAGTATCCAAAGTAATACCCCAAGAAACTCTGGACTATACGCAAAACTTATCAACAATTAAGCCAGATTATGTTGTACACGGAGATGATTGGAAAGAGGGAGTTCAAAAAAAAGTAAGAGATAAAGTTATCAAAAAACTTTCGGAATGGGGTGGAGAGTTAATTGAAGTGAAGTATACCGATGGAATTTCTTCAACAGCGCTAAATAAAGCTGTAAAAGAAATTGGTACCACACCTGACATCAGAAGAGCATCTTTGAAAAGGCTTTTAGACGCAAAACCAATAGTTAGGTTTTTGGACATTCATAATGCTTTATCTGGATTAATAATTGAACATACATCTATTGAAGATAACGGCATAAAAAAAGAATTTGATGGGATGTGGGGCAGCAGCCTTACTGACTCAACTTCAAAAGGTAAGCCTGACATTGAAGCTGTTGACTTAAGTGCGAGAATGACAATGATAAATGAGATTCTAGAAGTCACCACAAAACCAATAATTTATGATGCTGATACAGGAGGCCAAATTGAACATTTTAAGTTTACTGTAAAAACTCTTGAGAGATACGGTATTTCTGCTGCAATAATTGAGGATAAAACTGGTCTAAAAAAGAATTCGTTACTTGGTAATGAGGTCGAACAAACACAAGATACCATAGAGAACTTTTGTGAAAAGATAAAGTCAGGAAAATCAGTTTTGGCTTCAGATGACTTTATGATAATTGCTAGAATCGAAAGTTTAATTTTAGAAAAAGGCATGGATGATGCTATAAAAAGAGCTAAAGCATATTTAGATGCAGGTGCAGATGGAATAATGATTCATAGCAGAAAAAAGGATCCAGATGAAATTTTCGAATTTTGTGAGTTATATTCGGAGCTTGAGAATAAAAAACCTTTAGTGGTTGTTCCATCAAGTTTCAATATGGTAACTGAAGATGAATTAATGAAAAGAGGTGTGAACATTGTTATTTACGCAAATCATTTACTCAGAAGTGCATATCCAGCAATGCTCAATACTACAAAAATGATTCTAGAAAATCAAAGAAGTCTTGAATGTGATAAAAATTTAATGAGTATTAAAGAAATACTTAATTTAATTCCTGGAACTAATTAATGATAGATCCAAAGAATTATCTTAGTTCACTAAAAGAAAATAATATTGACTTTTATACGGGCGTTCCTGATTCATTGTTAAAACAATTTTGTGCATGTGTTACAGATGAACTGGGTTCTGAAAATCATATAATTGCAGCAAATGAGGGAGGCGCTGTTGGTTTAGCAATAGGACATCACCTGGGTACAGGAAAAGTTCCAATGGTTTATCTTCAAAACTCAGGTCTGGGTAATATCATTAATCCATTAATTTCTCTGGCAAGCAAAGAGGTATATGGCATACCAATGTTAATAATGATTGGATGGAGAGGAGAACCTGGAGTTAAAGATGAGCCTCAACACATTCATCAAGGAAGGGTAATGAATGCAAGTCTCGATTCTATGGAAATTCCAAAATATGTTTTAGATTTTGACGAAAATATTGCAATTGAGCAATCAAATGAAGCCATCCAACTCGCGATTAAGAAAAGTACTCCAGTAGCAATTATTGTAAGAAAAAATACTTTTAATAAGTACAACTTACAAAAAAAAGAAGTTGACTTGCCTCTATCAAGAGAAGAAGCAATTGTAGCATCTACAAATTCAATATCTAATGATGATGTGATTGTTGGCACCACAGGTATGCCCTCAAGAGAATTATTTGAGCATAGATCCAAGAATAATTTAGGACATCATAGAGATTTTTTAACCGTAGGTGGTATGGGGCATGCTAGTCAAATTGCTCTTGGTATAGCAAAAACTAAAAAAAATAAAACTATATATTGCTTTGATGGCGACGGAGCAATTTTAATGCACATGGGTTCATTAGGTATAATCGGTCAATCCAAAACAAAAAATTTTGTACATATACTATTTAATAATGGTGTTCATGATTCTGTTGGTGGACAACCTACAGTAGGATTTGACTTAGATTTTTGTAAAATTGCCCTTTCTTGTGGCTATTCTTCCTCTAAGCGAATAATTAAACTTGATGATATCGAAGCTTCAATAAATTCTTTAAAAAATAACGATGGACCTCATTTCATTGAGATTCAAGTTAGGCCAGGAAACAGAGCAGATATTGGGCGCCCAACTTCTACTCCAACAGAAAATAAAGACGCCATTATGGAGTTTTTAAAAAGAGATTAGGATAATTGATTAATAAAAAAAATTATTCGACTTCAATTAATGACATTTTCAATGTTATTGATAAATATAAACATGAGTCAATACTTTTAGTTACGGGTAAAAAGTCTTATGAATCTTCTGGAGCAAAAAAAGTTATTGATAAGCTGATATTCAAAAAAAATTATATTCATTTTGATGACTTCAGTGTCAATCCAAAGCTTGACGAAGCAATATTAGGGGCAAAACATGCCTCAGAAAAAAAAATAGATTTGATAATATCTGTCGGCGGCGGCAGTGTATTAGATATGTCAAAAATAATAAAGGCATTGATAGACCAATATGACAATGCCTACAGAATTGCTTCAGGAGTTGATAAGTTTGCTGATAATGGCATCCCAATAATTGCGATTCCAACTACAGCTGGTTCTGGAAGTGAAGCCACTCATTTTGCTGTAGTTTACATAGATGGAATAAAACATTCTTTAGCAAATCAATGTCTATTACCAAACGAAGTAATTTTAGATGGAAGTTTATGCGCATCAGCAACAAAATATCAAAAAGCTTGTAATGTACTTGATGCAATGTCACAGGCTATCGAAAGCGCGTGGGCCGTGAATGCAACAAATGAAAGTCTTAAAAACTCATTCAAGGCAGTTAAAGAATGTTTAAAACATTTCAAGAGTTATGTAAATGAAACCTCTGATCAACTGTCCTGTCAAGGTATGATTGAAGCATCAAACCTTTCAGGTCATGCAATTAATGTTGCTAAAACAACTTCAGCTCATGCGTGGTCATATGGTCTGTCAACAAATTTTAATGTTGCTCATGGACATGCTGTTTGGGCAACATTGCCATCAATATATAAGATTCATTTGTCAAATGTACCCGATGAAAGAATAAATGACAAAAGAGGTAAAAAACATATTGAAAATGTAATGAATCAACTTAATAAAATATTGAAAATTAATTCAAATGATGATGTTGAGAATTTCTTTAAAGAAATGTTACAAGAGATTAATATTTCATCAGATTTAGTTGATTATTTTAAAATTTCATATGATGACAGGAAGGCATTAAGCGAAAGTGTTAATAAAGAGAGGATGGCTAACAATCCGATATCTTTTAACGAAAATGAAGTAAATCAAATATTTAAATTAAATTAGAAATGAAAATAAAAATTCTATCAATATTTGGCACCAGACCAGAAGCTATTAAAATGGCTCCATTAATAAAAATGCTTGAAGATGACATAAGATTTGAAACATACACATGTGTAACGGCTCAACATAGAGAAATGCTTGACCAGGTCTTAAATTTTTTTGAAATTGAACCAGATTTTGACCTTAATTTAATGAAACAAGACCAAAGTATTTATGATATTACATCAAAGATAATACTATCAATTCAAAAAGTAATTAAAGATGTAGCTCCAGACTACGTATTGGTTCATGGGGACACCACAACATCAATGGCATCTTCCATATCTGCTTTTTATGAAAGAGTCAAAATTGGACATGTTGAAGCTGGCTTAAGAACAAATAATCTTTATTCTCCCTTTCCTGAAGAGGCGAATAGGCAAATAATCTCTGTTTTATCTAGTATTAACTTTGTTCCAACACTTGAAAGTGAGAAAAATCTTTTAATTGAAAACAAAAAAAATATATATGTAACCGGAAATACTGTTATTGATGCTTTGCATTTAACATTAAAGAAGCTAAACGAAGATCAATCATTGCGGGATGCAGTTCAAAAAGATATTGAAAAGGTATACAGCTTTAGTGCTAAAAAGAAAATTATTCTTGTAACAGGTCATAGAAGAGAAAATTTTGGTGAGGGTTTTCTTAATATTTGTAATGCACTTAAGATCATTGCAAAGTCAAATGAGAATGTTGATATCGTTTATCCAGTTCACTTAAATCCAAATGTTAGGGAACCTGTAAATAAAATTCTCTCAAATATTGAAAATATATACCTAATCGAGCCTTTATCTTATGAGACTTTTATATTTTTAATGAAAGAATGTTATATGATTATTACTGACTCAGGAGGTATTCAAGAGGAAGCTCCATCAATTGGCAAACCTGTGCTTGTTATGAGAGATACATCCGAAAGACCTGAGGCTGTTGACGCAGGTACTGCTATATTGGTAGGAACAGACACCAAAGGTATTGTTGGTTATGCTGAAGATCTTATTAAAAACTCAAAGAACTACATAAAGATGAGCGAAGCTCATAATCCTTATGGAGATGGAAAAGCGAGCAAGCGTATAATTGATGCAATATATAAAGATCATCTAGGTTGAATCATTTTAAGTGAAAATCAAAATTAAATTAATAAGCTATTTTAAATTCTTACTTTCTTTGATTTTTAATTTTAGAAATACTATTTTTGCTCTTAGAAATAAATATTCTGAATCTTCAAGAAATAATCAAGATCATATTAGAGATGCTGCAAATTGGCTTTTAAATGCCCAGATCAATTCAAAAGATGACGGTTACTCAAGATTTTATTCTCTATATAATTCAAATTGGGATAGAGGCTACATCGAAACAACTGGTTATATTATTCCTTCAATGATTAATGCAAGCAGATATACATCTGATAAATCATACAGAGAAAGCGCAATAGTTGCTGCAGAATGGTTATTGAATATTCAAAATTCTGACGGGTCATTTAATGACGTTGATCATGATATCCCTCAAGTATTTGATACAGGTCAATGTTTAATTGGACTTAATTTTCTATATAAAGAAACAAATGACGATCGTTATCTCAAAGCTGCAACGAAAGCAGGTTTGTGGCTTTGTCAAATACAAGAGGATAGCGGCGAATGGATTAAATCTTCTTATAATGAACAACCTCACACCTATTACTCAAGAGTTAGTTCTGCATTATTAGAGCTAAGCGAAATAACAAATAATAATGCATTCTTCAAACATGGTATAAAAAATATTGAGTGGTGTATCAGTCAACAACAAGATAACGGATTTTTCAAATTCTCATCTTTTGATATAGATGAGACCCCAGTTTTGCATACAATGATCTATGTTATAGAGGGTCTAATAAAAGCTTATAAATTTACTGGAGATATGAAGATTTTAGATGCGATTTATCTAAACACCCAAAAGCTAAAAGACATCAATTTAAAGAGAGACATAATACTTTTTTCAAGATATAACCATGATTTTGAACCAATAGATAAGAGTAGATGTATTACAGGCTTGGCTCAATGGGCCGGAGTCTGTATAGATTTATATGAAATATCAAATGATTATGATTATATGCGTTTAGCTATGAGGACAATTTATTACTTAAAATCTAAACAGTGTATTTCGAATGATCCAAACATTCACGGCGGTTTTTTTGGAAGCATTCCTTTTTATAGTAATTACGGCAGCTATAAATTATTAAATTGGAATAATAAATTTTTTATAGACACCTTGATTAAGTATGATAAATACAATCTTGAGGTTGATGATGAACATGATGAATGGACTTCAGCATCTTTTCAGTTTTGTGACGATCAAACTGTAAATCAAATAATTACTGAACATGATGAGAAATACTTGAAAATCATTAGATCAATTATTGATGATGAACTTAAATCAAAAAAGACCATTAATATTTTAGATCTGGGTTGCGGTAAAGGAAAATTTATTCAACATTTAAAACAAACTTATAATCAAATTAATTTCTATGGTGTAGATCCAGTATATTTTGATAATTTAAATTGTGTGAAGGGTAGCGCAATTTCTATACCCTTCAAAGACAGCAAATTTGATATTGTTCTAGTAATTGAAGTTCTTCAACATGCCAGAGATATTTCTATGAGTTTATCCGAAATAAATAGGGTGTTAGTTAAAAGTGGCAAAATTTTTATAGGTGATAGAAACAAGTTTTCAGTTTTAGGGGCTATGAAAAAATTACTAGAGAGATCTAATAATTGGATGTATATATCTGACTCACCATTTACAGAAAAATGGTATTCAAAAAGTGTATGGAAAAAACATCTTAATTTTAATAATTTTGAATTCCAGTTGATTAAAAATGTAAACTCTATAAAATCAAAAATTCCACTTATGAATAGATATTATGGGATAGTTGCAAGGAAAAATAATGAATGAGAAAAGTAACAAAAAACCTGCTAGAAGAAAATTTAGACAGGAAACAGTCATTCATAGCTATATTGTTAGACCTCTCGCCTTTGAAATAATTAGACTTCTTTGGAATACATCTATAACTCCAAATCAAATAACTTTTTTCAGAGTAATATTAAATATACTCTCTGTCTATTTCTTTTTTTTGGCAGAGAACTTTTACTTTATACTAGGATTTATCCTTTTTCAGTTACATGAAGTTATAGATCATGCTGATGGGCTTTATGCCAGAATGAAAGGCCTTACATCAAAAATGGGAGTTTTTTTAGAGCATTTTTTTGATGCTATTTTTTCTGCTAACTATAACTTATTAGGTTTATCAATATCTTATGCTGCATTCTCAATTTCCGGATCCTTTACGTATATTTATATTTTTATAGGCTTAATAATAGCTAATAATTTGACTCAACATTATAAAAAGCAATTTAAAGGAGAAGCGCCTGCAATTTTTGATGTTGAAACTAATAATTTGAATCAAAAGAGAGAGGGTATGATTAATCTTGACCATGAAAAAGAACAGCTCTTATCAATTCTAGATCAACCAATAAAAATTGCTATTAAGAATATTTTTATAACTTCATATATTTGGCAAAATCAGTTCATGTTATGGGGGGCTTTGCTATATTTTCCACTATTTGGGACTCTAGACACTATTTTATTTGGATTAATTATTTGTTTTTTATTGAATTTTATGGCCTTATCTTATTGGGCATATTTTGGATTTTCTGAAGCTATCAGGATTGACTCCAAAAACACTCATAACTCTAAGTGAACATTGAAAAAAAGCAGCATTCAATTTTTGAGATAGGGAGTTCTGGTTTAGTTCTTCAGTTTTTCGTTTCTTTAACAATACCAATATTTTCAAAATTTCTTAAAAGTCCGAACCCAATAACAGCTCTAAACATTATCTTATCTTTTTTCATTTTATATTTTCTATTAATCAATTTTTACTTGATGGCTGGCGTAATAATAATATTGTGTCTATTTTTTGATTTACTTGATGGTGCGTTAGCTAGGCATCTTAAAAAGACAAGTGAACTCGGAAAAATTCTAGATAGTATTGCTGACATTTTAATGTGGCTATTAATAATTTTAGGCTTATATTTTATTAATCAAAACATGTTGGTTGTAGTTATTCTGGTTATATACTCTGCAGATTTGTATATTAGAAACATCATTTTTTCATTAAATAATTCTATAATTAATAAAAAAGATTCGGTAGAGGAAATAACTGAAAAGAATAAAAAAAGGCATATCGAACAAATTTTTAAAATAATATTTAATCATTTTGATTCAATGACAATTTTGGCTCTTTTTTTAATTTTTTTTCAACATCATATTCACATTTGGTTTTATTATGAGTGCTTGAGAAGGTCTCTTAATTTACTCAAAAGATCTTCAGATCTTCAAAGATCTTTATAAAATGTTTTCAAAAGCTATTATTGTTAATATATTTTTATCTTTTTTAAATATTTTTTTAAAATTTTATCTAAATTACTATTTAGCAAATTCTTACCAAGAAAGTTTGCTTATTAAATATTTTATATTAATAGACATAGTAACTTTGCTATCTATGCTTACTATTGGATTCAAAGATACACTCATAAGATCTGTAGGCATATATGGGGAAATTTTATCAAGATATCTTATTGATGGGTGCAGGTATTTACTAATGGTATATATTTTTATAATAGTCCCATTTGTTTATTTACTTATCTCTACTAGTGAACTAGCGCTTTTTAGATATAATTTTTTTGTTGTAGAACTGATGGTATTAATCTTTATTATCAATTTGTTCATGACACATTTTCTTCTGGCATTTAGAGTGTATAGCCCAGTATCATATTTTGAGTTTATCAGAGGCTTTTTTCTCGTATTTATATTTTTCGTTCTTATAAATATATTCTTACCGTCAGACCCATACAAGATATTAATATCCTCATTTATACTTTCAAATATTTTTATCTTTTTATGGCTATATCCAAGTATTAGGCGTCTATATTCAAGAATTCAAAATTTAAATAACGAAGATTTTAAAAATATATCTAAAACTCAAAAAACAATTGTATTCTCCTCATTTTCATATTCATCTTTAGAATACTTTTGTTCCGCAGGCATTATTTACTTCTCCTCAATATTAATGCTTTTACTTTACGGTGATCAAAATGTTGGTGATCTTCAGATAGTAGCCAGGCCAATATATTTAGCATTAATAACTATTTTTTCATATCCTATTTTTAGATTCTTATTTCCGGAATTTGTAAATTTAATGAAAGAAAAAAATATAGATAAAATTATTAAAATCAAGGAAGACATAAATAAGCTAATTATAGTTTTAGGAACAATTATAATTTTAAGTTGTTGGTTGTTCTCTGATGAATTGATCTCTTTTTTGTTTCCTAAAAATTATGAAATGAGTTCATATTATGTAAATATTCTTGTAATTGCCTTACCATTTGTTGTTTCAACATCAGTACTATTCTCCCAAATAAAAGCTCAGGAACATTTCAAAGCAACCTTTTTAATAAGATTAATTGGACTTATCACTTTTGTGTTTTGCTTATTAATTTTTTATTTATTAAACTTTAATGAGATTTCAATAGTATACTCAATAGTATTCAGTAGCATAACTATGTTCTTTGCAGCATTTTTTTATGAAAAAGGAATCAGAACTTATTAACAGAGCCATAGTTTTTGGAATTAAGCCTCCGTGGGATGCATCTCAATTACCAGCAAATACTTTATCAAAATATCTTCAAGAAAAATCTTATCACGTTACATATATATGTGATGATGTAAGCCCTTTTCATATATTAAAATGGGGTTTTACACCGAGTGTTATAAAAAATTTTTTTAAAATAATTTTTTATGGCATACAAATAGGAAATGTAACTTATTTTTCGTCCTTCTCATTATTTCCTCACTTTAGCAATATAAGTAATGTTTACACGTTTCTTTTCAAAAATTTTAATATTAGATTTAAATCAACAAAACTAAAAGCGGCTCTTAAACATTACTATCATATTTCGTTTTGTGCTTCTTACAGGAACAATAAAGACTTTGTTGAAGTTCAGGCTCATAGAAAAATATTTTCAATTGAAGACAATCCCAAAGGATTTGGAATCCTTTCTGAAGAGCTCATTGAAGAGGTTGAAAATAGAATAAAAAGAGAAAGATCTATCGAAACTTGGTGTACATCAAAGCTTTTAATAAAAGAACGCTACAAAAAAGCAAACTATTACTCAAATGGTATAAATGAAAATTTTAATATTGATTTAAAACATAATTCAAATAAAAGGTGTGTTTATATTGGTGCAATAGAAGATTGGTTTGATTGGGATTTAGTAAATAACACTTTTAATCAGTTGGGAAATGATGGTTACTGTCTAGATATATTCGGACCTGCACCGAAAAGTATATCTAATAAGATAAAATCAGATTATATAAATTTCAAAGGAAGAATAGGCAATAAAGAAGTCCAAAATTTACTTCATAATTATTCTGTTGGAATAATACCTTTTAAAAAAAATGACCTAATAAAGTATGTTAATCCAATCAAATATTACGAGTATCTATCCTGCGGCCTAAGAACAGTTGCTTCTGATTGGGATGAATTAGTATTGCTCGATTATGAAAATATTTATTTAGCTTCAAAACATAACTTCGCAAATAAGATAAAATTAGCTAATAGTGAAACGTTTCAGAATAATGAAAAGAAAATCTTTGAATTTCTTTCTAAAAGAAAATACGAGTATCTCTTTAAGGAGGTATTAAAAGTATGAATTCAAATTCATTGTCTTTTAATAATAATAACTCTCTTTTATATCTTATATTTTTTTTAATTGGTTTTTCTTGGACAAATTACCTGTTCATTTCAGTTTTAATAATACCGCTTACCTTAATATATTTTCTTCCTTATATAACTTCAAACATTACAAAGTTACAAATAGCAGTTTTATTTCTATTTTTATACTGTTTTGTGAGCTTGATGCTTGTTTCACCATCTTCCATTTTTGACTTTAATTTCTATAGGCGTGATGGAAATATATTCATCTCTTTTATGCCACTAATCACACTTACTTTTATTAATTTTAATTTTAATAGTTATAATTTTGTCAAACGATTTACTTATGTAATTACGTTTTTTAATGTTTTGCTTTATGCATATTTTTTAAATTTTGGTAATTTATTTGAAGATAGTATTTTTTATTATTTTGGCTTCTCTTCTCATAATGCTGCTGGTGGTTTCTTAGCAATAATTGTATGTTTTTCTTTTTGCATGTTTTATTTCAAGAGGAACTTCATTAATTTCATACTATTTATATTTAATTTTTTCACGTTGTTTCAGACGGGTTCAAGAGGCTCATATTTGGCAGTTCTTATCGGTTTAATATTTATTTTTTTATATATTAAGAATTTTTATAAATCAATTTTATTTTTTATTATCTCAGGTATTTTTATACATTCATTGGTACTATCATGGGGTTATGATCAACATCATAAATATTGGGATGAAAATGATTTTTATGCGGTTGATACCATGGAACTCGATATAAGAAATTCCAATAATATTTCCCATAGAATAATTAAGGTATGGCCATGGGCAGTTGATGACTTTTTAAAATCACCTATTATTGGAACTGGATTCTCTACTTTTAATGATAGGGATGTTGAGACAAAAGAAATACTACCAGGCATAAGATTAAAAATTACAAAGAATAATATTTATAACTCTGGACATGCACATCATTCTTTCTTAAATTTTGCTGCTGAATTAGGAATTATAGGGTTGTTATTATTGGCATATATGTTGCTACAGATATATAAATCTATCGTTAAGATGCCAATGTTTGAAAAGATATTATGCCTTTTATCATTTGTAGTTTTGCTTTTAATGTCTCTAACTGAACATAGGTTGGTTGCACCAAGCCAAGCCTTTATTTTTTTCTTATTCTTCTCAATTCTGGTTAATAATAAGAAATGGAGTCTTAAAAATTGAATCTTAAATTAGTGTATTATATGAACATACTAGTTTAGCGCTATATACAGGGATACAAATGAAAATTGCAATTGTTCATGACTGGCTTGTTACATATGCTGGAGCTGAAAGAGTTTTAGAACAAATGTTAGAAGTATATCCAGATGCTGATATTTTTTCGCTTGTTGATTTTATAGAAGAGGAAGATAGATTCTTTATTAAGAACAAATCAGTTGTAACAAGTTTTATTCAAAAACTGCCTTTCTCAAAAAAGTTTTACAGAAATTATCTACCACTAATGCCTTTGGCAATTGAACAATTAAATTTATCTGAATATGACTTAATAATTTCTTCATCTCATGCTATATCCAAGGGTGTAATTTCTGGACCAGATCAGTTACATATTTGTATGTGCTACTCTCCAATAAGATATGCTTGGGACCTTCAACATCAATATCTTAAAGAAAGCAATTTAGATAGAGGAGTAAAATCTTTTTTTACTAAGATAATTCTGCACTATATTAGATTATGGGACAGACATAATAGTAAAGGTGTAGATCACTTTATAGCAATTTCAAATTTTATTTCAAAAAGAATTAAAAAATTCTATGGAAGAGATTCAGTGGTTATATATCCACCTGTTGATACTGATAAATTTCAAATACATGAAGGAGATAGACAGGACTATTATGTAACTTGCTCAAGGATGGTTCCTTATAAAAAAATTGATCTAATTGTAGAAACTTTTGCAAAGAAGTTACCTAACGAGAATTTGATAGTAATTGGTGATGGCCCTGATAGAAAAAAAATAGAGAAACTTGCTAAATCAAATATAAGATTTTTAGGTCACACAAGCTTTGAAAGTTTGCAAGATTATATATCAAAAGCTAAAGCATTTATTTTTGCAGCACATGAAGATTTTGGAATATCACCAATCGAAGCTCAAAGTTGTGGCACGCCAGTAATTGCATATGGAAAGGGTGGCGCACTTGAGACAATAAAAGGATTAGAACAAGTCAATCCAACAGGAGTTTTTTTTAATGAACAAAATGTTGATAGCCTTTATAATGCGATAATGAAATTTGAGGAAAATCATAAATTATTTTCAGCATCAGCTTGCAGAGAGAATGCAAATAGATTTGCTATGAATAGATTCAAACAAGAATTTAAAATATTTGTTGAAGAGAAATTGAGCCAACATATATGAAAGTTGCATTAATCACAGGTATAACTGGACAGGATGGTGCATATTTAGCAGAGAATCTTCTTAAAAAAGGGTACAAAGTTTATGGTACTTATAGAAGGTCTTCAAATGTAGATTTTTGGAGAATTAATTTTTTAGATATTCAGAATCATGAATGTTTAAAACTTGTTGAATTTGATCTTACCGATTTATCTTCAGCAATAAGACTAATTGAGAATATTAATCCTGACGAAGTATATAATTTGGCTGCTCAAAGTTTTGTTGGAGTTTCTTTTGATCAGCCATTAACAACATCTGAAATCACAGGACTTGGAGCAGTAAATTTACTTGAGGCAATCAGGCTTGTTAATCCTAAAATAAAGTTTTATCAAGCATCATCTTCTGAGATGTTTGGAAAAGTTACTGAAGTTCCTCAAACTGAAGAAACTTCTTTCTATCCAAGAAGTCCTTATGGTGTTGCAAAACTTTATGCACACTGGATGACAATAAACTATAGAGAATCATATGGAATATTTGCAACAAGTGGAATACTGTTTAATCATGAATCACCCCTAAGAGGAATTGAGTTTGTTACTAGAAAAATTACTGATGCTGTTGCAAGAATTCATCTTGGTATATCAGAATCTTTTGAATTAGGTAACTTAGATGCAAAAAGAGATTGGGGATATGCAAAAGATTACGTTGAGGGGATGTATTTGATGATGCAAAGTAAAAATCCCGATAATTATGTCCTATCAACTAACATGACCACAACAATAAGAGATTTTGTTATCATGGCATTTAATTGTATCAACACCGATATATCATTTTCGGGCGAGGGTATTAACGAAAAGGCAATAAATATTGCAACAAATAAACCTGTATTAACAATTAATCCACAGTTCTTTAGGCCTGCTGAAGTCGATTTACTTATAGGTGATTCCACAAAAGCTAGAAATGATTTAGGATGGAAGCCTAAGGTCAATTTATCAGAATTAGTTTCATTAATGGTTGACGCTGATATTAAAAGATATCAGAAATGACATACAATAAAACTGTACTTTTAACCGGAAGTGACGGTTTCACAGGCATACATCTATTAAAGTCTCTAGAAAGGGAAAAGTTTAATATTTTTTCACTTAAGTCCGATCTTCTTGATTATGATTCCATTTGCGAAGAGATCAAGGAGATTGAACCCGATTATGTCATTCACTTGGCAGCAATATCTTTCTCAAATGATAAAGATTCAAGCTTAATTTATAGGACAAATATTTTAGGAACCGAAAACTTACTTAACGCCTTAAGCAAGCATAATAAAAATTTAAAAAAAATCATACTTGCAAGCAGCGCAAGTATTTATGGCAATCAAAACTCAAGTCCTTTAAAAGAAAGTTCAGAAATTTTTCCAATTAATCACTATGGAATTAGTAAATTTGGTATGGAGCAAATTTCACAAAACTATGGCAATTTACCAATTATTATTGCAAGACCCTTCAACTATACTGGTAAATTACAAAGTAATAGATTCTTGATTCCAAAAATTGTTAACGCATTTAAAAATAAGGAAAAATATATTGAATTAGGTAATATCGATGTTTTTCGTGAATTTAATGATGTAAGAGACATAGTTGAAATATATAAAAAACTACTAACTCATGATCATTTACTAGATAAAGTAAATATATGCTCAGGCCAAACTCATAGCATATCTGATGTTATAGATATTATTGAGAATGTTTCTAAATATAAAATAAAAGTTCTTCAGAATCCTGATTTCATAAGAAAAAATGAAATAATAACTCTTTGTGGTGATCCATCAAAAATGCAGTCTGAATTAAACTATAAATTTCAGTATAATATTGAAGATACAATTACGTGGATGCTAGCATAGTATATTCAAATTATGTTGATTGAACCAAAAGAATCTTTCCCATATTTACCCCCAGGTGAAGAGATTAAAAAAAAATTTAATCACATTTTTGAAATAGACCGTGCAATACCACAAAGTATTTATAAAACGATTTTTGATAAGGTAGTTGCTCTATTTGTTCTTATTATTTCAATTCCAATACTATGTCTCCTTAAGATTGCTTATGTAATTGAAGGCATTATTATTAAAGAGAATGCTGGCAATATGTTTTTTTATTATAATGCCGTTAGTCATGGCAAAGTTATTAAGAAATATAAGATTAGATTAATAAAAGATAAATTCATTGATAAGGAAGCTGCAAAAAGAAATGATTGGATTGCCTACTCACGTGAATGGTCTCCTGAAGCACGAACAAATGTTGGTGCATTTGTTAAAAAATGGTATCTGGATGAGTTACCACAATTTTATAGCGTACTTAAAGGTGATATAAGTATAGTTGGCCCAAGACCGCTTTCTGTTATGCATTATGAAAGAGATCTAAGCCAAGGCAATGTAACAAGATTGTTAATCAAAGGTGGAATGCTAGGATTGGGACATATTAACAAAGGAACCACAGAAATGGGGAATCCTAAGTATGAGTATGAATATATTGATGCAATACTTAATAGATCCAGCTTTGGTGTGTTAATGCTAGATTTATGGATAATTTACAAGGGCATTAAGGTTATTTTGAAAGGCGGAGGCCATTAAGGATTATGAAAATTGTTGTTATAAGTGGCGGTTTTGATCCAATTCACTCAGGACATATTGAATATATTAAATCGGCAAGGTTACTGGGCGATAAACTTATTGTAGCCTTAAATAGTGACGAGTGGCTTGCAAAAAAGAAAGGTAAAGCCTTCATGCCTTTTTTAGAAAGAAAATCAATATTAGAAAATATAAAAAATGTCGATGAGGTTATAAGTTTTAAAGATGATGAAAAGGGTAGCTGCATCCTTGCACTAGAAGATATAAAAATTAATTATCCAAATGATAAAATAATATTTTGTAATGGTGGTGATAGAAGTCAAGAAAATATACCTGAAATGAGCGTTACCAATGTTGAATTTAAATTTGCTGTTGGAGGAGAAGATAAAAAAAATTCATCTAGCTGGATACTTAAAAATTTTTCCTATGATTTTGAAGAAAGAATTTGGGGAAAATTTTTCAATCTTTTTTCAGACTCAGGAGAAACCGAAGTTAAAGTTAAAGAGCTAATAATATATCCTGGCAAAGGGCTGAGTTTTCAAAGACATTTCTTTAGAAGTGAAATATGGTTTGTTAGCAAAGGAAAATGTCTCGTTAATTATAGTGAGGGTAAAGCAGATGAATTTGAAGAAATAAATTTTAATCTCAAAGATTCACTTCATATAAAGAAAAAAGCCTGGCATCAAATAATCAATCCATATGACGATCCTTGCCATATAATTGAAATACAATACGGTGAAAAAACGGAAGAAGAAGATATTGAAAGACTTAGATACTTTGAGGAATAGCATTGAACTTTTAAAGTCTTTACCATCATAAAATTAGAAATGATTAATATACGCAAAGCTAGCAAAAGTCCTCCTTATAAAAAATTTATAATGATGTATCAACAAGCATTAGATAATGGCCAAAAGAATATTGAAGCAATTTGCATAAGCTCATATAGTTCTGACAAGAAGGAAGTAGACTCAAGATTTGTGAATCTCAAATATATTATTGATGAAGAATGGATTTTTTTTTCTAATTATAATTCTATTAAAAGTAAACAGTTTGAGTCTCATGACCAGATAAGTTGTGCTTTCTTTTGGTCTTCAACCTATACCCAAGTAAGATTGAAGGCTAATATTTTTCAAACTAATAACCTATTCTCTGATACTCATTACCTAAATAGAGATATAAGTAAAAATGTGATCGCTCATGTATCCGAGCAATCAAAAACAATAGACTCCTACGACGAAATTCAGAAAAAATATAATGATCATATGAATGACAATAAGATAAAAAGCAGACCCGATTATTGGGGTGGTTATTCTTTCAAACCATATTATTTTGAATTTTGGGAGGGCAATGACCAAAGAATAAATAAAAGAGAGGTTTTTGAAAAAAGTAATGATAATTGGAATAAAAGTTTTCTTCAACCATGATTTTAAAAAGTATTTGCGATTATTAGTAATTAGTATAAAATTCGTACAAATTATGTATAAATGTCTTCACCTAAACACTAAGATTTCATCTTTTGTTTAATTCATATTAATCAATTTTTTTATTCCGGAAATAATCATAGCTATTTTTAAAAAACAAAAAACCCCGATAAATAACAATATACAAGCTGATAAAGTTATGCTTATTGGTGAGGATGGCAATAAAGTTGGTTTAGTTTCAATTGAAGATGCTCTAAAATCTGCAAATGAATCCTCACTTGACCTAGTTCAAGTATCTCCCTCTACCGATGATCCAGTCGTATGTAAAATATTAGATTATGGCAAGCATGTTTTTTCAAAAAAAAAGAATATCTCAGCCTCAAAATCTAAAGTCAAAAAAAATACAACAAAAGAAATAAAATTTAGGCCTTCTACTGATATCGGTGACTATAATATTAAATTAAAAAAGATTAAAAGCTTTATTCTTAGTGGAGATAAGACTAAAATAAGCGTCCGATTTAGAGGAAGAGAAATACTTAATAGCGATATGGGCCTTGAGCTACTCTCCAAAATTAGGGATGAGTTAAGCGATATTGCGCAGGTTGATCAATTGCCTTCATTAGAAGGTAGACAACTATTAATGATTTTATCTCCAATGAAGAAAAAGGGTTAATATTATGGGATATAAATTAAAAACACATTCGGGTGCATCAAAAAGATTTAAAAAAACAGCTTCGTCTATAAAAAGTAAGAGCGCAAACAGAAATCATATATTAACTAAGCAAAGCACTAAAAGAAAAAGACATAATAGAGGACTCAATAAACTGTCTGGTACAGTTTTAAAAATGGCTTCTAAATTAATAAGAGTATAATTATGGCGAGAGTTACTAAAGCAATTACAGCAAAAGCTAAACATAAAAAAGTATTAGATTCTACAAAAGGGCAGTACGGCGCAAGAAGCCGGCTCTATAAGACAGCAAAACAGGCAAATATTAAGTCACTTCAATATGCATTTAGAGACAGAAAAGTTAGAAAAAGAAGTTTCAGATCTCTGTGGATATCTAGAATTAATGCTGCATCAAGAGGTCTAGGACTTTCCTATTCAAAACTAATTAATTTACTCCAAAATAAGAGCATTATTCTTAATAGAAAAATTTTGGCAGAAATTGCTGCTACAGATAACTCAACTTTTAAAAAGGTTGTTGAAATAGCCAAAAGGTAAACTATAAAAATGTCGTCTATAAATGACATTAAGCCTCCAAAAATTATCAAAGATAAGGGTTCGATCCATCCAATTACCCAAATTAAAGACAATATAATATATTTTTTAAAATCACTTGGGTTTGATGAGCTTGATGGTCCTGAAATTGAAACTGAGGAATATAATTTTGATCTATTGAATATTAAAAAGAATCATCCAGCGAGACAGATGCATGATACTTTCTACGTTAATAAAAAATTAAATGTTCTTAGAACTCATACTTCTCCTGTTCAAATTAGAGGTATGATAAATAAAGAGCCACCTATGGCATTTATATCCGCTGGTAAAGTTTATAGAAAAGATGATGATTCAACTCATTTACCAATGTTTCATCAGATAGAAGGAATCTATGTAAATGAAGATATTAACTTTGCCAATCTAAAAGATCTAATATATAAAATAATTTTTGAAATCTTTGGAGCAGATGCAACAATTAGATTTAGACCTTCATATTTTCCTTTTACAGAGCCATCTGCAGAAGTAGATATCCTAAGCAATGACGGCAAATGGTTAGAAGTTCTAGGCTGTGGCATTGTAAATCCAATTGTTATTGAGAATTGTAATATTAATTCTAAGAACTATAGCGGGTTAGCATTTGGACTAGGAATTGAAAGGATTGCAATGCTTAAGTATGGCATAAAAGATATTAGAGAGTTTTATAAATCAAATTTAGATTTTCTTGGCCAATTTAAATGAAAATTCCATTTAAAAATATTTCAGATAGATTGGTGGAGAACATTAGCTATGAAAATTTATCTAATATATTATTTCAGCTTGGCCATGAACATGAAATTTTAGATAATAAATTCGAAATGGAATTTACTCCAAATAGAGGAGATTGTTTATCAATTAATGGGATTTTAAGAGACATCTCAATCCTTACTCCCATAAAACCTTTACCCAAAATATATCTTGATCCAATAGAGGATTTCAATTTTAATTTTGAAAATAAAATTAAAGATAAATGTCCAAAGATATCATTTTTAGAAATTGAAATTGCAAATGGTATTTCCGAATACAAAGAAGAGCTGGGTGAATATTTTAACGATCCCGAAAATAATAAGATAAATTTTTTTACAGATGTCTCAAACTATATTTCTTTTGAGACTGGTCAGCCCACTCATTGTTATGATGCTACTAAAATGACAGGAGATTTAATATTAGAAATAGATAATGGAGAATGTGAGTTCGAGACACTTATTGGAAAAAAAATAAATCTTTGTGAAAAAAATGCAGTCTTTAAAATCAATAATGAAATTATAAATCTTGCAGGTGTAATGGGCGGCAAGAATACGGCCTGCTCGGATAATACAACAAAAGCTATTGTCGAGTGTGCATATTTTCAGCCTGAGCTCATAATAGGTAAGTCGGTTAAGTATGGTATTAATTCTGATGCGGCATACAAATTTGAAAGAGGAGTTGATTCAAATAATCATGATTATGTTATCAGGAGATTCATTAATTTAGTTTCGTTACATGCGGATATCGTATCTTTAAGATACTCTTCAGAAGAATATACTGAATTGAAACCTCATTTTATAGAATTAGACATTGCTAGTGTTAACAAAATTATTGGAGTGGACGTACCAGAAAAAGTATTCCTTGAACATATAGAAAAGCTTGGCATGATAGTTGAAAACAACTCAATTAAAATTCCATCTTTTAGACCAGATTTAAGATCTATCAACGACATTGCTGAAGAAATATCAAGAATAATTGGTTACGATAACATCAAACCGGAAGAAATAGAGATAATTACAAACTCTGATCAACCAAGTAATAGTATTAAAGAAAAAGCAATTAAACAAATATTAAAGGAAGAAGGATTTTATGAAGTTATCAATTTCCCATTTACAAACAAGGAAACTAATATAAAAATTGATAATCCTCTTGATGTCAACAAAGGTTATATAAGAACAACTTTGAAGGATTCTTTAATAGAAAATCTCTTATTCAATGAAAGGAGACAAAAAGATTCATTAAAATTCTTTGAGATCTCAGACATTTACGAATTTACTGGCAAGGAAATCAAAGTAAAGAAAGTTTTAGGTATCATAGCTAGTGGAAGAATGGGAAAAGACTATAAGACATTTCAGAAGAAGATTAATGAAGAATATATCAATGAACTTTTATTAAAATTTGAGATGAATAATTTAACAGAAATTAATGAAATCCCTAGGGATAATTTAGATACAAAAGTTAAAGACAAAATAATATATCTTGAGATTTGTTTAGATAAATTACCCAAAAAGTTAGAACAAATCAAACTCAATGATAACAATGAATATTTGAATATCTTATACGAGAAAATATCTGAATATCCATCTTCAAATAGAGATTTATCCTTTTCGATTAAGGATTTTTCTAAACTTGATGAATTGCAAAATTTAATTCTTTCATATAATTCTGAAATTCTTAAAGAAGTTTTTATCTTTGATTATTATGCAGATAAAAAGAATGAACTAATAAAGATTGGATTTAGGTTCATTTTTCAATCTAAGACAGGAACAATAACAGATAACGAAGTTGACAATGAAATAGATTCTATTATTAATTCAGCTCTACAAATAAATTCGGTAAAAATACCGGGATTAAAATAATGAACAAAAAAGATATATCTAAAAATATTTCCAATGCCTTAAACATAAGATTGAATCAAAGTCAGAGTATTGTTGATGTGTTTCTTATGAATATAAAAAGTGCGGTTAAGAACAAGAGTGTAAAAATAAATGGTTTTGGAACATTTTATACTCATAAAACTCCTAAGCGCATTGGCAGAAACCCAAAAACAAAAGAATCCTATATAATACACCCAAGGAGTAAGATAAATTTTAAGCCTTCATATAAAGCGAGAGGAACATTAAATTGATTAAAAAATTTTTTTACAGTGCTATTTTTTTTAGCATACTAATATCTGCTCAAGAAATAGATGATGTATTCCTCGATAGTTTACCAGAGGAAGTAAAAGAAGACGTTCTTGACAAAATTGATGCCAAAGAGGAAATGGATAAACCTGTATACAGAATGGCTTCAACAATGATTGATAAAAATGAAAAAGAGTTAGAAGATATTGGAGAATCAGATGTCTTTGGAAAAAAATTTTTTGATATATTCCAAACCTCCTTTATGCCAGTCAATGAACCAAATCTTGATGGTACTTATATTTTAGATTTTGGAGATGAACTAGAGATAAGTCTTATCGGCCCTGAAGATAGCTCTGAAAATTATTTAATCAAAAGAGATGGATCAATTAGCTTACCTGATATTGGTAAAATAATTTTATCCGGTTTAACCTTAAATGAGGGCAGTGAGTTAATAAAAGCTAAAGTCGCACAAGCCTTTATTGGCACAAAGGCATTTGTTTCTTTATCAAATATTAGAGACATAAATGTTATTGTTTCCGGAAATGCATTTAATCCTGGTATTTATACCTTAAATGGAAATTCTAATATGCTGCATGCATTAAGTATGGCTGGTGGAATAAATGACTTTGGAAGTTATAGAAATATTGAACTAATTAGAGGCGGAGAGGTTATAGACAGCTTAGATATATACCAAGTTCTAATTTATGGAAGATCAAATTTATCAAGAAGTTTATTATCTGGAGACAGTATTGTTGTAAATAGAAGAGGCAAGATTGTATCAATAGAATCTGGTGTTCTTAGGACTGGAAAATATGAATTGAAAGATGGTGAATCCTTTGATGATTTAATTAATTATGCGAATGGTTTGAATAATAATGTAGATCTTGACAATTTAGTCTTAAAACGTGTTGTTGCTGGAAGAAGTGAGGTTATTAATATTGACTATAATGATCTTGGTAACTTTGAAGTAAATGATGGTGACGGCTTATTTATCAGAGAATATAAATTTAATTCAGTTAAAATTGCTGGAGCGGTAAAAAACCCAGGCACATATGTTCTTCCCTTAGGCACTAAATTAAGTAAATTAATTGAGGATGCAGGTGGCTATGAAGAATCTGCATATCCATTTGGAGGCTATCTAAATAATAAAAAAAGTCTTCAGATCAATCAAGAATCAAAAGATAGATTGTATGATAAGTTTTTAAATGATTTAATTCTTAAATCTGGCGCTAGAACAATAGACAGTAATTTTGGTTTAATTCTAGAGAAACTCAGAGATGCACCTGTTGCGGGCCGTGTTATTGCAGAATTTGATATAGACGTTCTTAAGGCTAAGCCTGAACTAGATACGATATTAGAAGATGGTGACGAAATATTAATTCCAAATATGACTCAACAGGTTTATATTCAAGGAGAAATCTCTAATCCTGGGGCAATTAGATATACTCCAAATAAAGGAATTAATTTTTATTTAAATAATGCTGGAGGCGCACTTGACTCTGCAGATGTTAAAAACATTTTTATTGTTCACCCAAATGGAGAAACAACCAATCTATCAAATGAATCGAAGATTAATTTTTTTGTATCTGATAATAATTATAATTTGATATATCCTGGATCAATTATTTATGTTCCAAGATCATCTAATTTAGCAACATCATTAGAAATGGTTTCAATATGGGCGCCATTAGTTAGCAGCCTTGCATTAAGCTTGACTTCATTGTCTGTTTTAAATAATAGTAATTAAATCAAGATGCGATTTTTTTTTTAATAATTTTTTGCGCCTCGCTTTATAGCGGACCTTTAGATTATTTTAAATTCAATGATTCAAATCTATATTCCTCTTCCTTTAATTCTTTTGGTCAAGTTGGACTAATTCAAGTTCCTACTGCTGATTCAAGACCCGAAGGGTCAGTATCATTAATTTTAAATAAAAATGATATTTGGAAGATTGGTACTTTATCTGTCTCTCCATTTAATTGGCTTGAGGCTGGATACTTTTACTATCGTCCGTCTGATCTTATATGGGAAGGAAATCTAGTAAGAGGACACTATCTAGATAAAGGATTTAACGTTAAATTCATTTTTAGACCTAAATCTAAATATGTTCCAAATATTGCAATAGGGCTTGATGATTTTGCTGGAACTGGTTTTTTTTCAAGAGAATATATTGTTTCCACATATGGTTCCAATTCACTTAAGACCACATTAGGAATTGGGTGGGGAAAGTTAGTTGGAGAAAGCAATTACGAGAACCCACTTTCATTTGTTTCAAATAAGCTTTTGATAAGACCATCTGCAAGCGTAAAAACTGGAACCCCAGCCTACAATCAATGGTTTAGGGGAGATGCTACTTTATTTGGAGGAATAGAATATCAACCCACGAGCCTAAAAGGTTTAAAATTAAAAGTTGAATATGATCCAATCGATTATTTCGACTTTTCCGCAAATTTTAGAAGTGATCTATCTTTTGATCGAAGAAAAAAAGATAGCAATATTAATGTAGGACTTACATATCCTTTAAATAAATTTTTTACTTTTGAAACCTCTTTTATCAAAGGAAATACCATAAATCTAAATATAGCATTCACATTCCCATTTAATAAAGAAATTCAAAAAAAGAAAAAGTTTGAACCAAATGTCATAAAAAACTCTCAAGAGACTTCAAAGAGTGCATTTTATACTGATTTACTTTTTAACTTAAATAAAAATAATTTATTACTTCAAACCGCAACTATAGAAGAACAAAAGGCTCTTAACGTTTCTATATCAACATCGCAGCATAGAAATGCTATTAGGTCATCTTCATATGTTGCTAAAATAGCTAGAGAAGTATCTGAGATGCATAATATTGACGTTAGTCAAATTAATGTAACCCATGTAAATGCTGGTATTGAATTAAACAAAATTTCATATATTTCTAATCATTTAAATGAAACAAGCAATACTCCTATTGAGCTAGTCAAAAGAAATACTGAATTCAATTCAGGCGCCCCTTTTGGTTATTTAAATGATGAGTTTCAACCAACTGTTTTATTTCCAGTTATTTTCTCGAGCTTTAGCCCAGCAGTAGTATCTCATATTGGTAACCCAGAAAAATTTTATTTTGGTGGCATAGATATTCAACATGTAAGTGAGATTCAGTTCTCAAGAAATTTTTTAATGACATCGGAATTGAATTATCCCATTTACCAAAACTTTAGAGATACAATTTCAGGTCCACAATCTAAAATGGAACATGTTAGGACTGATATACTTCAGTACCTTCAGGAAGACGATTTACACATAACTAGGATGCAATTTGATTATATTTGGTCTCCTAAAAAAGATATCTATACAAAAGTAAGCGGCGGTATTTTTGAAACCATGTATGCTGGCTATGGTTTCGAAGCATTATATAAACCATTTGATACAAACTTTTATATTGGAGCAGAGATTTTTAATGTTAAGAAAAGATCATTTAACCAAAGGTTTGATTTTGATAAGTACAAAACTACAACAGGCCATATAAACTTTGTATATATATTTGCGAAAGGAGTTGAGGCTAATTTAAGTGTTGGAAGATATTTAGCAAAAGATGATGGATATACCATAGATCTTAGTAGAAGATTAAGTTCTGGCTTTAAAGCTGGTATATATTTTACTAGAACAGATGTTCCGTCAGAGCTTTTTGGAGAGGGAAGCTTCGATAAAGGTTTTTATATCCAGATACCATTGGATTTATTTTCTAAGGAACACAATGGTAATTATTCAACAGTTAAAGTATCTCCATTAACTCGTGATGGTGGCGCAAAACTAATATTTGAGAAAGACTTAAGAGGTTTAATCTATAACTCTTCAAAATATGAATTGTCCAATCAGTGGGATGGTTTTTTAAATTAATTAAATACGCAAAAAAAAAGCGGGATAACCCGCTTTTTTTCTATATATATCTTTAAGTTCCAGAGCTTGTGCTTGTACTTGTTCCAGTACTTGTACTTGTGCTTGTGCTTGTACTTGTACTTGTAGTACTTGATGCAGGAGTAGTACTTGTTGAAGTACTTGTACTTGTACTTGTACTTGTGCTCGTAGCCGGTGTAGGCGCTGGTGTAGGCGCTGGAGTCGGAGCCGGAGTTGGAGCCGGAGTCGGAGCCGGTGTAGGCGCTGGTGTAGGCGCTGGAGTCGGAGCCGGGGTTGGAACCGGAGCAGGGGCAGAACCACCATCTCCATCTGAACCAATTAGTGCGGCAGCTGCAGCAACAGCAGCGGCGATAGCACCAGGACTTAATTCCTTTTTATCTTCTGCTGATTGTTCTTCAGTTTCTTCTGAACCAGCATCTGTTTCTTGTGCAACAATATCATTTGCAAAGAATCCATAAAAGAATGCGAAAACGGTTCCCCATAATACTTTAAACTTTGATTTAATAAATTTAGCCATAATTTACTCCTCTAATAAGGCTTCTATAATTCAGATTATCATACAATAATAACCAGAGATTGCCAATTATATACGTGTTTTTTTCACATATGTACCTTTTTTTTAATATTTTTAGTGTTTTTTTTACACATTTTATAATTTATTCATGAAGTTAAACATATATTTATTGATGAAATTTATAAATAAAAAATTAGTAACTTGGTCGGGATGGCCGGATTTGAACCGACGACCACTACACCCCCAGTGTAGTGCGCTACCAGGCTGCGCTACATCCCGAGATTGTATATAATATA
>MDTG01053398.1_pt1 | contig 30881 bp, 26 predicted proteins | sample 811421 | NCBI WGS metagenome assembly MDTG01 (sample SAMN05326645, study PRJNA326480) | marine metagenome | isolation source: seawater | place: Pacific Ocean: South East | collected 2011
CTCGCCGCCCCCGCGCTCAAGTTTGGCGCCCAGGGCGACGAGGTCCCCGTCCTCGCCACCCGCTGGGAGCTCTCCCTCCCCGAGGACTACCGCGTCCTCTCCGTCGCCGGCAACCTCGACGGCGCCGCCCTCCCTGGCGTCCAGCCCCTGCTCATGGGGCATTGGCGTTCGCTGCGTCAGGGCCCCCTGCCGCTGCTGGCCGGGTTCGCGCTCGTGGCCCTCCTCGTCGGCGCCTCTGCCCGCGGCCGCCACGGCGCGCTGTGGCTCCTGGCGCGGCTTCTGGACACCGGCAGCCGCGCCCGCGACGCCGGGGCGAACCTTCGGGCCCAGGCCGCGGCCAACAAGAAGCAGGTCTTGGCGCTGACCTTGGTCCTGGTCGCGCTGGGCCTTTGCGTTGGGCTCTACGTGTTCCGCAAGCAGATGGCGGGGCACGCCCCGGCCTTCGCCTTCCTCGACCCACGATCCGACGCGGCCTACAAGGCCGCGGACAGAGCCATGGAAGGCGCCGAGTTCGAAGACGGAGGGGACGCCGGGGGGGACGTCGCCACCCGGGCTGCCTCGGCTCCTGGGAGCAAGCCGCCCACCCCGGCCAGCGCCGAGCGCGCTCGCCGCCAACTGCGCCGGCAGCTCGAGGCGCGGGAGAAGGCCAAGCAGATTCGCCTGCGCTCCAACCGCGCCGAGAGCGAGAAGAAGGTCTCGGGCAAGGCCAGCAAGGAGGGCGCGACACAGGAGGCTGAGGAGGAGGCTCAGCGCTCCGACCGCAAGCCCTCCCGCCCGATGCAGGTCCCCAAGACCCTGGCTCCCGAGGCCGACAGCGCTCCTCCGCCCCCTCCAGCCCCCAGCAAGCCACGCCCCTCCAGCGACCCCAGCCCAGACGCCGGGGCGAACGCCGGGCCGGGCGGCGGCGGACTCCAGGGCGGACGCGGCTTCGGCGGCCTGCCCCCCGAGCCCAAGCCCGCCGCCGAGGCGGAGCCCGAGGAGCCAGCGCTGCCGCTGGCGGACCTCCCCGCCGAGACCGGCGCCAAGCGTGAGGCTGGGGACAGCGAGAAGCTCGGGGCCGACAAGGGCTGGGGCCGCAAGTCCGACGATCAAACCCTCGACGCGCTGCGGGACGAGCTGAACGACGCCGAAGTCGCGGCGGGCGAGCCCCTGCCCCAGGCGCGCATCGACGAGCTGGCCCAGGGCGGCCAGGTCGGCCTGCGCTCGCTCGTGCTGCAGCTGAGCGGGGTCGGCCAGACCCGGGCCTTCCAGCGGCCTGGCGGAGACGCGGCCCTGGGGGTCGACGTCGTGGCCGAGCGGCTCCTGGTCGGTCTGGGCGCCCTCGTGGCCCTGGCTGGCTTCCTGCTCTGCGCGCTCCTGCCCCGCCTGGGTCGGCTCAGCGCCGTGGCGCTGGTGCTGGTCGCCCTCGCTGCGGCGACCGCCCTGCCCCTCCTCTGGCCTCAGGCGACCACCACGGCGCTCCTCAACGCCTTCGCCTTCGGTGTGCTGGCTGCCCTGCCGGTCCTGGCGCTGGGGGCCCTGGCGCGCTCCTGGGAGGCCGGCCCCTTCTCCCGCCTGAAGGCCGCCCTGACGGAGCTGCGCCAAGCCTCCTGAGCTGCGAAACCAGGCCCAGGGCTCACCGGTAGGATCCCTCCATGACCGGACGCGCCCCCCTCCTCGCCCTCTTCGCGCTGACCCTCCTCCCGAGCCAGGCCTCGGCCAAGGGCGAACCGATCCCCCTCGACGGCACCCCTCGCAAGGGCTCGCGCTCGGAGGTCAGCGAGGCCCGCGACAGCCAGCTCACGGTCAAGTGGAAGTCCGCCGCTGGTTCGGGGACCAAGCAAGAGGTCAAGCGCCTGCGCCAGCGCTACCGCCAGGAGGTGCTCTCCCCCAAACCCTGGACCTTCCTGCGCAACTACGAGGAGTCCACCCAGGAGAGCGGCCAGTCGGCTCAGGAGCTCTCGAGCCAGCGCACCTCCTTGCACGCGCGAGCCGTGGTCCTGCAGGGCCTCGAGCTGAAGCCGCACGGGAGCCCCTTCCAGATCTCCAAGGAGGACCGCGAACGGCTCAAGCTCTACCGCCTCGCCCGCGCCTTCCTCGACGGACGCGAGCTCGAGCCCCGCGGGTCCTACAAGCTGGGCCCCGAGCCCTTCCTCAAAGCCCTCGTCGGGGACTTCGTCCCGGCCAGCGTGGGCAAGGGCGGCGCCAAGGTCCGCCTGGAGAGCGTCCGCGAGAGTGAGCAAGGCCGGATCGCCCGGCTGGCGGTCAAGCTGAAACTGCGCACCGAGCGGCACGCGTCGCTGCCTGAGATCCACCTCGACCTGAAGGGGAAGCTCGAGTGGAACCTCACTGAGCGCGACCTGGCCGAGGGGGAGCTCGAGGGCACCATGGGCGTGTTCGTCGTCAACGAGAAAGAGGGCGCGACCTGGCAGGCCACCGGTCCCCTGCGCTGGACCTACCGGGCCAAGTTCCTGCTCAGCCGCGGGGGCGGCGACGGGGAGAGCGCGCGCAAGGAGGGCCGCCCGCCGGGGCCCGGGGTCAAGCTGCTGGTCTGCTCCAAGGACCCCAAGCACCGGATCTCGGTGGCCGACATCCGCAACTGCCCCCGCTGCGGAGCGGCCCTCGACGCCGAGCGCAGCTGCCCCAAGGACCACCGCTGGGTCCTCCAATACTGCCCCCAGGACGGCGCGCCCCTCCGCCACCAGGAGTGATTTCACTCCCGCGGGCGCCTGGGGGTAGCGCCAGGTATAGTCTCCTCCTGTGAAGGGCTTCGAAGTCGCGAAGTCGGACGATGCGCTCTATGTGCGCGTCCATGGACTCGGCAGCATGACCAGCGCGCCGGCGCTGGAGGCATTCGTTGACCACGAGCTCCAGACCGGGGGCGTGCGCCAGCTGGTCCTGGATCTCGCTGAGTGCAGCGGAGTCGACAGCACCTTCATGGGCACCCTGCTGGGGATCAACAACCGCCTCAGCGATCAGGGGGAAGGCGCCGGCGTCGCGCTGGTCAACGTCGACGACCACGCCCGCAAGCAGCTCTCCTCGGTCGGCCTCGACGCCTTCCTGACCCTGGTCGAGGGCGAGACCCGCCTGCCCAAGAAGCTCCGCTTGACCCCCCTCCCGGCCAAGCCCGTGGGGGACCGCGAGCGCCTGAAGCTGATGCTCAAGGCGCACAAGGACCTGGTCGCGGCCGACGAGCGCAACCGAGCCAAGTTCGGCCTCTTCCTCGAAGCGATCGTGGCCGAGCTCGGCGAGTAGTGGGCCCGCTCCGCCTCGCTCCCCGCTATCGCGACAAGGTGTGGGCAGGCGGCAAGCTCAGCCGCTGGCTCGCTGGCGCTCCCGCGAGCGCAGGCGAAGCCTGGCTGGTGTCCGACGTCCCTGGCGAAGCCAGCGAGATCGTCGACGGACCCCACGCGGGCCGAACGCTGCGCGACCTGGTCGCCGCCCACCCGGCCGAGCTCCTCGGCGCAGCGGAGCTGGCCGAGCAACGCTCGCGCGGAGAGGAGCCGCGCTGGCCCCTGCTGGTCAAGCTGCTCGACATCGGCCCCCCGCTCTCGGTCCAGCTCCACCCCAGCGGCGAGCTCGCGCGCGAGCTCGGCGACGGCGAGCGCGGCAAGTGCGAAGCCTGGCTGATCCTCGACCCCGGACCCCAGGCCCGGATCTACGCCGGCGTCCCGGCGGGGACCCTGACCCTCGACGCCCTGCTCGAGGCCTGCGCCGCCGGCGAGCTCGGCGAGGAGCAGCTCGCCTCCTACGCCCCGCGCGCGGGGGAAGGCCTGGCGATCACACCTGGGACCCTGCACACCGCCCGCGACGTGGTGGCCCTCGAGATCCAGGAGACCTCCGACGTGACCTACCGCGTCTACGACTGGGGCCGCGGACGCGAGCTGCACCTCGATCAGGCCCGCCGGACCCTCGAGGTGCTGGGCCTGCGCCCGCCCCCGACCCGCGACGCCGGCTGGGAGCCTGGTGAACGCGACCTCTCCCCGGGCTGCCCCTTCCGCTTCGAGCGCTGGCAGCTCTCCCCGGGCGAGGAGCGCACCTCCGCGCCCGGACTCCCGGGGGTCCTGATCGCCCTCGGCGGCGAGCTCGAGGTCCGCGTCGGCGAGGAGGCCCTCAGCCTTCGCCCTGGCGAGAGCCTGGTGCTCCCCGCCGCGGGCGCTCCCGCCACCGTCACGGCCCGCGCCGAGGTCCGCTGTGCATACGGTCGCGTTCGCACCCAATCCTGAGCCCAAGATCCAGTAGTCTCTCGGGCATGGAACGGCTGCTGATTGGAATCACGGGAGGCTCGGGGTCGGGCAAGACCACCCTGGCCGCGGCGCTCAAGGAGCGCTTCGAGCCCGAGGAGCTGCTCCTCATCTCCCTGGACAGCTACTACCGCGACCGCTCGGACCTGAGCCTCGAAGAGCGGCGCAAGCTGAACTACGACCACCCCGACGCCTTCGACCAGCCCCTGCTCGTCGAGCACCTCGGGCGGCTGCGGCAGGGCGAGTCGGTCGCGCAGCCCGTCTACGACTACACCCAGCACCTGCGCGGGGGGACGCTCGCGATCCACCCCGCGCCCGTGATCCTGGTCGAGGGGATCCTGACCCTGGCCCTGCCTCAGGTCCGCGAGCTCTTCGACCTCAAGATCTACGTCGACACCCCCGCCGACCTGCGGATCCTGCGCCGGCTCAAGCGAGACGTCGAGGATCGCGGCCGGACGGTGGACTCGGTGACCGCGCAGTATCTGACGACCGTGCGCCCGATGCACGAAGCGCACATCGAGCCCACCAAGGAGCTGGCCGACCTGATCGTGCCTGGCTCGCGCGACACCTACGGCGCCCTGTGGACCCTCGAGTCCTGGGTGCGCGCAGGCGTCGACGGCTTGCGGCCTAGCTTCCCTCGGCCAGACGGCGCGCCACTCGCGTGAGCGTGGCCGCCAGCTCGAGGACCTGATCCTCGAGCGCGTTGGCCTCCCCGGCGGCCTGCGAGTGCGGCACCAAGCGCCCGATCGAGAGCCGCCCCTGGCGGACGTGGCCCGCCGCGTCCCGCGCCTGCTCGACGGGCGGGTGCTGACGGCGGAGCTCGGCGAGGACCTCGTCGAACTCGGCCTGGACCAGGGGACCCGAGTAGATGGAGCGCTCACAGAAGAGCTCGCCCTGCTCGTTGCGCATCCGCTCCACGCGCACGTTCAGCCCCTCGGGCAGCTCGGCGTCGCTGAGGGGGTTCCCATCGCCGGCCTTGAGCAGGATCGCGTCGATCGCCTCCCGCCCCGGCTGGTTGCCCAGCCCGTCTCCGCAGCGCAGCTCGACCCGCATCCCCTCCTTGTGGAGGTCCAGGCAGAGCTCGCCGGGGTAGCCGACCAGGTCGAGGCGGGCGCCCGTCGCGCTGACCCGAGCCTCGCTCAAGGGCAGGCCGCGCTCGCCCGCCAGGGCCTGGATCCGCTGGGCGAACTTGAGGAACTTCGGCAGCACGGCGTGGGCCGCGTCCATGTCGAAGTCGTAGGGGCGGAAGCCCGTGAAGGGGCCGAGCCCGAGCAGGTCGAGGTAGTCGCAGAGCTGGCCGCAGAGGAAGGAGGTCCGGGTGTCCTCGTCGTCGCGGTGCTCGGCGAAGAAGCGCGCCACCTCCTCCCAGCTGGCGAGGCGCATGTCGTCCTTGCTCCACTCGGCACCGTAGTAGACCTCCGCGTAGCGCTGCAGCTGGCTGAGGTCGAGGAGCTGCGTCAGCTTGGCCTCGATCAGCACGCACAGCCCCTCGCCCTCGCCGCTGAAGATCCAGCCGTCGGGGTGGCAGCCCTCCTCGAGCTCCTCGAGGGTGTGGTAGAGCACGTCGATGTCGTCGGGGGTCAGCTCGGGGCGCGCCAGGGCCTTTCGCATCGCGTCGAGTCGATACTCGGCCGGCGCGTTGAGCATGGCGGGCGAGCGGAGCATCGAGAGCAGGAGCGCGCCCTGCTGCGCGTCGTCGAGGGGCGGCAGGTTCTCCGCCAGGCGTCCCGCGATCGAGATCCCGAGCACGCTCTGCTGCTTGACCTGCGCCGGGTCGAAGTCGTCGTAGTCGCAGGCGTGCAGGTCGAAGTGGAAGCTGTTCGCGCTCGTCTCGAGGCGCGCGAAGCGCTCGAGGAAGGCCCGGGTCAGGTTCGGCCGGGACCAGCGCAAGGTCGAGATCAGAGCCCGCGTGAGGTTGTAGTCGAGCGTGTGCGAGCGATAGGCCACGAACACGTTCAGGTGACGGTCGGGGTAGAGGTCGCTGCGGCTCTCGGCCGTTGCCAACTTCATGGGTCCGCTCCTCGTTGGGGGGGCGGAAGTCTAGCAAGGATCGCGAGCCGCGGCTTGGCGTCTCGCGCCCGCGCCCGTGCCAGGAATGCGGGGCACGGAGGAGCGGTCGCACTCAGCGAGAGCTCCTTGGCGTTGCAGAGATGGAACGGGGAAAACTGGAAACCTGGAGAGCGCGGCGGCAGATCGGCGGAGCTGCCTGCCTCGAGTTCTCCAGTCGTCTCCGTTCATTGTCTCGACAGAGGAGCTGTCGCTCGTGCGACAGCTCCTTCGCGTTTCGGAGCAGTCGCTCCCGAGCTCTCGCGACCCCCTCCCTTCCCGATCCGGAACGCAAAGGAGCTGTCGCGCTCAGCGACAGCTCCTGCTCTTCGAGGGGGCTGGCGAAGCTCTCAGCTGCCCGCCTTTTCCTGGGCGCGCGCGATCTTCTGCTGCTGGAACTCGATGATCGCGCGGCTGTAGACCTCGCGGTTGTCGTAGGGCACCGTCGTCAGGTCGAGCTGGCGACGAAGGCGGACCAGGTTCAAGAGCAGGCGGGCCATGCGCCCGTTGGCCTCGATGAAGGGGTGGAGCGTGATGAACTCGTGGTGGATCCGCCAGCTGAACTTGTGGGGATCCTGCGCGCGCTCGAGGCCGGTGTTGATCAGGTTGACCAGCCAGGCCATCCGCTCGGCCAGATACTGGGGCGGAGACGCGATCAAGAGGCCCTTGTAGCGCAGCACGCACTCGCGGTATTCGCCCGCAGAGAGGAGCAGGTTCCCCATCAGGGTCCGGTGCAGGAGCATGATCTGCTCCTCGCTGACCGGCTTGTCGGGGCTCATGCCCAGGGCCGCCATGCCGCGCAGGGCGCGCTCGTGGCCGAGGACGACCTCGGCCTCGAAGCTGCGTCCGTCTTCGCCGATCAGCTCCTGCTCCGGATCGAAGCTGGCGCTGTTCGTCAGAATCCGCCGGGTGTCGGTCTCGGTGACCGTGATCCCATCCAGCCGATTGCTGTTGTAGACGTACCCAATGATCGTATCTGCGTCGAACACGCTGCTACCGCCTCAAACGAGCGCGTAGCCTAGCAAGTCCCACTAGGCGCCGGGGATCGTGGCGGTCTCCTTGAGCGCCACGATCCAGCCGCTGCGGAAGCCGAGGAAGATGATCCCGCCGCGGATCGCGCGCTTGCGGTCGAAGTCGGCCGGGCTGAGGTCGTTGCTGATCCAGTAGTCGACGCCCGAGAGGGGCAGGCTGTCGCGGAAGTGGCCGTCCTTCGAGTCGAGGCGCGCCACGCTGAAGCCGCCGCTGCCCTCCTCGCCGGGCTCGAGCACGTAGACGTCCTCCGCGCCCTTGCAGAGGAAGCGGGTCGCCTCCTTGCGGTTCCAGAGCAGCTCGTGCTCGACCTTGCGCGGGTTGCCCTGGCTGGCCTGGGGCCGGCCCTTGCGCAGGAGCGCGTGGATCCCGCCCCGCTTCGAGCCGAAGTAGATCGTCTTGTCGACGCCGACGGGCTGGGTCGTGATGGGCGAGCCGACGCAGGTCCGGTGGTGGAGCAGGCCGTCGCTCACGTCGAGCACGTAGAGGTTGTAGTCGTCGCTGGGGAGGTAGAGCAGGCTCTTGTAGACCAGCGCGTCCTGGGTGATCTGCTGATCGGTCTTCCAGGGCCACTTCCTGCGGCCCGTCGCGGCGTCGAAGGTGTACATCGTCGCGTCGCGCGAGGAGACGAAGATCGTCGGGCTGTTGTAGGCCGGTCGCGTGCGCACGTCGCCGCGGGTCCGCCAGGACCAGTCGGCCACCGCCGGGAAGTCCTTGCGGATCGCGTAGATCCGGTCGTCCCAGCTGCCGACGAACACGTGAGTCGGGCTGGCCTGGGGCGCGGAGCTGGGGGTGAAGGTCAGGCGAGTGGTGAAGAGCTCGGAGCCGTTCTTCTTGTCGAGCCCGACCAGCACGTCGTCGGCGACGAAGTAGATCTCGTCGTACTGCTTGTACTTGTCGTCGGGGCCGACTTCGTAGAGCCACTCGCAGATCGGGCGGCCGGTCTCGGTGAAGCTGAGCGGCTTACCGACGTCGTAGACCCAGTTGACCATCCCGCTGTGCATGTCGATCTGGTAGAGCCGATACGACTTGGTGAAGGCGTAGAGCTGGTCACCCTCCAGCGAGAGGCTGGTCAGGATCTCGTCGCGGATCGGGCTGTCCCAGTGGAGCTTGAAGCCGAAGGCCTCGACCCGCTCCTTGTCGATCTGGGGCCGCTCGCCGCGCAGGCCTTCGTCCACCTTGCGGATCGCCTGGGGGCCCACGGGAGAGGTGCGGTTCTTGCCGAGGCAACCCACCAGGCAAGAGCTGGCGGTCGCGACCGCCACGGTCAGCAGGAGACGCTTCACGGGGTTTCTCCCTCGTTGCGCAGGTCTTGAGAGTCTCCCGCGCGCTCCGCAAAGGCCGCGCGCAGGTCCACGCCGCGCTCCTCGAGGGCGCGCAGGCGGGCGATTCGGTTCAGGTCTTCTTCGATTCGTGTGCTCAGCTTGAACACGTAGGGCTTTCGCCCGGCGCGGGCCCGGAGGTCGGCTTCGACCTCGTCCCAGGACCCGCCGTAGAGCTCATCCCTGAGCAGCAGCAGGGTCTCGTCGGCGTCGTCGAGCTCCTCCTCCTGCATGACGGCGGATCCGCCGCGTCCCAGCCAGTCGTGGGACCACGACCAGTCGTTGGGACGCGACACCGGAGCTACCGGTTCTCCGAGGCGCGGAGGTCGCTCTTGATCTCGCGCTGGTCGTCCACCCACTTGCGCCGCACGTAGGTGATCGGGTCGGTGGAGTGCGCAAACTCGTCCCCAGGCCGGCTGTAGTGCAGCTCGAGGATCGCCTCCTTGATCTTGCGGTCGTGGCTGCTGGGAGGCGCCACGTAGCCGTCGTCGTCGAGGAGGGCCCAGTTGCTCAGGCCGCGCACGCGGATCACCAGCTGGTCGAGCTCGGGGTGGAAGTTCTTGAAGATCGCCACGCAGTCGAGGGTCTCGTCGGGCTGGATCGTCGGCAGCGCGATCTGCGCCGTGTCCCGCGTCTTGGGATCCCCGATCTTGGGCAGGACGTTGCTCTCACCAGCGGGCTTCTGGCTCAGCTTGCGCATGCTCAAGAGCTGCTGGTTGTCGCGCAGACCGAGCTGCTTGCGGATCTCGGTGTAGACGTCCGGCACGAAGATGTCGTGGTACCAGACCTTCTTCTTGCCGCGATCCGACCAAGCCTTGATGTCCAGGAAGATCTTGTGCGGCAGCTCCTTGCTCGGGTTGTGGAGCTTGTAGCGCAGGTACCAGTAGTTCTCGACGTGGCCCGTGTCGTCCTTGAGCTGGACCCGGCCGAGCTGCTTGGTGTGGTCGAAGTCGAGCAGCCAGACGTCGTGGCGGGGGAGGGTCTTGCCCGTCTTCTCCCGCTTGTCCGGGTCGGCCCCGACCGTGATCTCCTTGGCAATCTTCAAGCACACCGGGCACTTGAGGGGGTTCTGGCCCTCCTCGAGCTCGTGCTTGTTGCAATAGACGCAGGTGTCGGCAGCAGCCGGCGTCGGCAGGGTGATCACCCCGAACGCCGCCGCGGCAGCGATTACGACGCCCCAGGCCAGGCTGGTGGCACGTCTCATGCACCTAACTCCTTGTGCTCGCGCGAGGGCGGATTATGGGGACCCGACCCTTAGGTGTCAACGCAGTAGCGAGGATCTCGCCAAGGAGCGACCGCTCCCCCTAAGTCATAGGGTCTGCGTGATTTGCAGCCAGCTCAGCCCTGAGCCTGCTCCTTGATCCGGCCGCTGTAGAAGCGGCTCGCGTAGCGCAGGAAGCGCCGCTCGGGCCGCGTCAGGCTCTCGATCCCCTCGTTGGAGATCTTCTCGAGCAGCTGCTCGACCCGAGCCCGGGCGTCGACCTCCTCCTGGAGCGTCGAGATCTCGCGCAGCACTCGATAGCGCTCGTGAGCGCGGGTCCCGCTCTGGACCACCAACAGGCTCAGGGCCCCCAGCGCCAGGCCCAGCAAGTGGCTGCCGGTGTCCGGCTGGAGCGTCCGCAGGCGGCCGACCCGCTCGAGCTGGCGCACGCGCTCGCTCACCTCGAGCGAGGTCGAGGCGTAGGCGCTGTGCTCCAGCTCCTTCTCGAGCAGCGTCAGCTCCGCGCTCCGGCTGCTGTGGACCACCCAGGCCGTCAAGCCGAGGCCCAGCACGACGAAGAGGTAGAAGATCGGGAAGGGCATGCTGCCGATCGAGCGCTGGGGACCGAGCAAGAACAGGTAGCCAGTCATCAGCGCAGCGGACGCGCCGAGGGCGCCCGCCAGCACGCCGCCCTCGGGGCCGAGCACCCCCGCGGAGCGCAGCCCCAAGTGGGCCAACCCGACCAGCGCCACGCTCAGCAGGTAGAAGCCGAGGAACCCCAGGCGCCCCAGTCGCTCCTCGAGCGCCGGCCCGACCAGGAGCAGGATCGTGGCCGAGAGCACGAACTCGAGCGGGTGGATGGAGAGGAAGACGTAGCTGACCAAGGTCCAGGGCTGGGCCACGAGGCCCGCGCCGCCCTGGAGGGCCGCCTGGGTGAGCACGTCCTCTTGCCAGGGGGTGCCGCTGCCCAGGATGAGGGCGAGGAAGACCAGCACGTGGACACCGAAGAGCGCGTGCGTCGCTTTCACCGGCTCGCCTTCCCGAGGTCCGGGCGCAAGCCGCCCGAAGGTCTCCAGACTAGCACTCCGTTCAAGGGCTTGCAGCCTTCCCGTCTGCTTCCCAGAGACCCCGGAGCGAGCGGTGCTCACGTGTCCGATCTCTCCCCTCCGCCCCTATACTGCCGCCACCTCCGGCCCCCTGCCCGCCCTTCCCTCCGGGCCCACCCCCCGCCGGAAAGACTGGAGCCCCACCGTGAAGCCCACCCGCGACGTCTACGTGGTCGGTGCCTACAACACCGACTTCATTGGCAAGTTCCACCCCGACTTCATCTGGAAGAAGCACCCCGACTTCGGCAAGAAGGAGAACCCCAGCCTCGAGGACTACGTCCGCACGGCCGCGCTCGGCGCCCTCGAGGACGCCGGCGTCGCGCCCGCGCAGATCCAGAAGGGCTTCGTGGGCAACTTCGTGGGTGAGCTCTTCAACAACCAGGGCCACCTCGGCTCGGTCCTCGCTGGCGCCCACCCCGACCTCGCCAACAAGGCCTTCAGCCGGGTCGAGGGCGCCTGCGCCAGCGGCGCGCTGGCCCTCGTCAACGGGATCGACGCGATCTCGGCCGGCTACGACTACGTGCTCGTCGTCGGCGCCGAGATGCAGACGACCGTCAACGCCAAGGAGGGCGCCGACTACCTGGCCCGCGCCAGCCACTACAAGACCCAGCGTGACATCGATCCCTTCACCTTCCCGGCCCTCTTCGCGCGCCGCGCCAAGGCCTACATGGAGGCCTTCGACTTCTCGCACGCCGACCTGGCCAAGGTCGTCGTCAACGCCTACGCGAACGGGAACAAGAACCCCAAGGCGCACATGAAGACCGTCTCGATGCCGCTGGAGAAGGCGGCTGAGGCCAGCGACAAGAACCCCGCCTTCCTCAGCAACGAGGAGCTCAAGCCCTGGCTCAAGGTCAGCGACTGCTCGCAGGTCAGCGACGGCGGCTCGGCCGTGGTCCTCGTCAGCGCCGAGGGCCTGAAGAAGCTCGGCAAGGACCCCAAGGACGCGGTCCAGATCGTCAGCTACGGCCACGCGACGGGCGCGATCGAGGGCCCCAGCGACCTGACCGAGATGGACGTCACCGCGGCCGCGGCCAAGGAGGCCTACGCCGACGCTGGCGTCAGCGCGGGCGACGTGCAGGTCGCCGAGGTCCACGACTGCTTCGCGATCGCCCAGGTGCTCGCCATGGAGGCCCTCGGCTTCGCCGAGAAGGGCAAGGCCAAGGAGCAGCTGATCGAGCAGAACGCCTTCGCGATCGAGGGCAAGATCCCGGTCAACACGGGCGGCGGCCTGATGTCCTTCGGCCACCCCGTCGGCGCCACCGGCGTCAAGCAGGCGGGCGAGATCTATCGCCAGATGCTCGGACGCTGCGGCGACTACCAGGTCCCCGGCGAGCCGACCCTGGGCCTGGCCCAGAACATGGGCGGTGACGACCGGACCGCCGTCGTGACGATCTTCCGCCGCGGCAGCTAAGGAGTTCCCGATGCGCGTCCGCTCCCTGGCTTGCTTCAGCCTGCTGACCCTCCTGGCCAGCGCCTCGACGCTCTGGGCCCAGCCGAACCGGCTGGCCCAGCCGCCGCAAGACGAGGAGCCGGCGCGGACGCGCCAGGGTCCGCCGCTCTACGTGGCGGCGGGCCCCGCGGGGCTCCTGGAGGCGGCGTCCCCGCTCCTCGAGCACCGCGCCCGCGAGGGGATGAGGGTCCTGCGGATCACGACCCAGGGCCCGACCAGCCTCGCCACGATCCGGCGCGCGCTGAAGGCCAACCCGGCGGACTACCTGCTCCTGCTCGGGGACGTCGACACGCTGCCCCACTCGGTGGTGCGCAAGTGCGCGACGGACCGCGTCTACGGCGACCTCGACGACGACGGCTACCCCGAGCTCGCGATCGGGCGGATCCCCAGCAACGACCCCCGCGTGATCCAGAGCGTGGCCGAGCGCACGATTCGCTACGAGCGCGAGCGCGAGGCCGGCCTGTGGCAGAAGCAGTGCGCGCTCCTGGCCAACGAGGGCCGCTTCTCGCCCGAGATCGACGCCGTGATCGAGCGCGTGTTCGCGCGCGTGGTCAAGCAGGTCCTCCCGACCGGCTACGACGTCGACCTGACCTACGCCAACCCCCGCTCGACCTACTGCTACCCGCCCCGCCGCTTCGGCGCCCGCGTGCTCGAGCGGCTGAACGAGGGCGCGCTGGTGTTCGCCTACATCGGCCACGGGAGCAAGCGCAGCCTCGACACGCTGCGGATCGGCGAGCAGCAGTACCCCGTGCTCTCGGTCCAGGACGCGACCCGCCTCGACCTCTCGCGCCGCTCGCCGATCATGGTCGCGATCGCCTGCTGGACCGGAAACTACGACGGGAAGCGCCAGAGCCTGGGCGAGGAGCTGATCGCCTCTCCCCGCGGCCCCGTCGCCTTCTTCGGCGCCAGCCGGATCAGCCACCCCGTCCACAACGCGCTGCTGGCCAAGGAGCTGGTGTGCGAGTTCTTCGCGGGTGAGGAGGTCCCTCGCTTGGGTCCCGCCCTGGACCGCGCCCGCCGCGCCCTGGCCGAGGGACGCCCCGACGACAAGATCCGCGCTCAGATCATCACGATGGCCAACCTCTTCGTCGGCGCGAAGGTCGTCGCCGAGGAGATGCCCCGCCACGTCGACATGTACAACCTCTTCGGCGACCCCGCGCTCCGGCTGGCCCGCCCCGCGGGTCGGATCGCGCTCGAGACGACCCCCCTCCGCCGCGGCCAGACGCTGGTCGTCGAAGGCCGCGCCGATCCTGCCGCCGCGATGTCGCTGCGGGTCACGCTCGAGACCGACCGCGAAGCGATGGCGATCCCGCGCGCTCGGGAGGGGGAGAGCCGGCTCGAGCGCTACGCGCGCGCCAACGACAAGGTCGTGCGCGCCGTGCTCGCCTCCACCAAGCCCGACGGCACCTTCCGCGTCGAGCTCGCGGTCCCCGCAGACCTCCCCGCGGGGCCCTATCTGGTCAAGGCCTTCGCGAACCGGGGCGCCCGCAGCGCCGTCGGTGGCGTCGTGCGCGAGCTGGACTGAGCGTGGCCAAGAAGCACAACCCTGGCTTCTTGCAGCTCGTCGAGGCCGCCAAGGAGCGGATCCGCGAGGCCACGGTCGCCGAGGTGCTCGCCTGGCGCGCCGAGGGCAAGCCCTTCCACCTCGTCGACGTGCGCGAGGACCACGAGTTCGAGCACGACCGCTGCGCGGGCGCCCTGCACCTCGGCAAGGGGATCCTCGAGCGCGACGTCGAGACCCGGCTCCCCAACAAGGAGGGGCTGATCGTCCTCTACTGCGGCGGCGGCTACCGCTCGGCGCTCTCCGCCGACGCCCTCCAGCAGATGGGCTACCGCGAGGTCCGCTCGCTCGCGGGCGGGATCCGCGCCTGGCGAGCGGCCGACGCCCCGCTCGAGGGCTAGAAAGAGTCGTGGCCGCCAGGCCCGACGCCGCAGGGGGGGTCGGGGCCGACGGCCAACTGGGTCTCTGGATCCTGGGTTCGCTCTGGGTCCTCGGGGACTAGTAGCTCGCGCCGCCTTCGATTCGGCGGTGACGCTCGCGGCCGAGCTCGGCGCGGAGGCGATCGATCGTCCGCTGCTGCTCGATAAGCTCGAGCTTGGCCTCCCGCAAGCGCTGGCCGGTGTCCTTGTTCTTCTTGTAGAGGACATAGGCGGTCACCGAACCGACGCCAGCGACCACCCAGGGCTTCGCCAGGACGCGCACGACATTCAGCATGGAGACCTCCTCTGAGTTGATTCAGCCAATCTATTGCAAAGCCGCAGCCGCGACAGCCGACGAGTCGCAAGTCCTTGCTGCCTGGCACCTTGAGGAGCTACGCCAGGATCGGCGCTGCACTCTGCCGCGACCCAGCGCCGCAGCGTGCTTCAAAGCTCCGCGGCGACCAGGGAAGCCTCTGCGGGAGCGGGATCGAGGGCCTCTTCGAGGAGCTCGGCCCAGGTCTCCAGGTAGAGCACCAGGTCGCTGCGAGCGTTGCGGTCCAGCCAGCGACGAGTGTCTGGGATCCGCGCCAGGACCTGGGGGTCGTGCAAGTTCTCGAGCGCCACCAGGTCCTCGATCGCGAGCCCCGCGGAGAGCATCTCGCGGATCACGTCGGCGAGGGCGAAGCCGCTGGTGGGGCACACCTCGCGAGCCTGATCCTGCCACTCTCCCGGGCGCGTGGTGGCGAGGCGGTGGATCTCCCCCGGGGCTCGCCCGGTCAGGGTCTGAGCGAGATGTCCGCAGTTGCAGTGTCCGTAGTGGCCCCACTGATAGGGGGCGCCCGCGCGGACGCGCTGGGCCGTCGCTCGCAACGCGGCCACCAGCTCGGGGCTCGGCTTCGCCATGGTCGACCTCCTCGCTCTGGAAGCTAGTCAACCGGCAGCGAGTTGTCACGAGGCAAGGCCAGCGGGCGCCTCAGGCCTGGGCTTGGTAGCCTCGCGCTCCCCAGAAGCTTCCAGAAGGGCTGCTGAGATGTGCCTCGCGATTCCTGGCCAGGTCGAGACGATCAGCGAGCGCTCCGGACTGCGCGTGGGCCAGGTCCGCTTCGGCGGCGTCACCCGAGAGGCCGTCCTGGAGCACGTCCCCGAGGTCGAGGTCGGCGACTACGTGCTGGTCCACGTCGGCTTCGCGCTCCAGCGGGTCGACGAAGCCGAGGCCCAGCGGACCTACGCCTTGCTGCGTGAGCTCGGCCAGCTCGACGAGCTCGAACCTCCCTCTCAGAGCGCGCCTTGAAGTTCCTCGACGAGTATCGCGACCCGGCCCTGGCCCGCGCCTTGATCGAGCAGATCCAGCGCACCTCCAGCCGCCCCTGGGTCGTGATGGAGGTCTGCGGCGGGCAGACCCACGCCATCGTGCGCGGCGGGATCGACCTGCTCCTCGCGGGCAGCGTCGAGCTCGTGCACGGGCCAGGCTGTCCCGTGTGCGTCACCTCGACCGAGCGAATCGACCTGGCTCACGCGATCGCGCGTCAGCCCGGAGTGATCTTCACCAGCTTCGGCGACATGCTGCGGGTGCCCGGGTCGGCGGGTGACCTCCTCACCTGTCGAGCCGCCGGGGCGGACGTGCGGGTGGTCTACTCCCCCCTGGACGCGCTCGAGCTCGCTCGCCGTGAGCCAGAGCGGGAGGTGGTCTTCTTCGCGGTCGGCTTCGAGACCACCGCTCCTGCTACCGCCACCGCAGCCTGGCAGGCCCGCCGCGAGGGCGTGAGCAACTTCTCGCTCCTCGACGCGCACGTGCTCGTGCCGCCGACGATGCGCGCGCTGCTCGAGTCCCCCGGGAATCGGGTCCAGGCCTTCCTGGGGCCCGGGCACGTGTGCACCGTCGTGGGGACCAAGGACTACGAAGGCCTGGCGGCCGCGCACCACACCCCGATCGTCGTGAGCGGATTCGAGCCCCTCGACATCCTGGAGGGGATCCTGCGCGCCGTCGAGCAGCTCGAGGCGGGCGAGGCGCGCGTCGTGAATCAGTATTCGCGCGTCGTCTCCGCCTCTGGCAACCCCCACGCGCAGCGCCTGGTCGAGGAGGTCTACGAGCCCTGCGACCGCGCCTGGCGCGGGCTGGGGACGATCCCGCTCAGCGGGCTGCGCCTGCGCGCCGACTACGCGGCCCAGGACGCGGGCCTGCGCTATCAGCGCCTCGCCCCGCCGCCAGCCCCCGAGAGCCAGCGCTGCATCAGCGGCCAGATCTTGTCGGGCCAGGCCAAGCCCTGCGACTGCCCTGCCTTCGGCTCCGAGTGCACCCCCGAGCGGCCCCTCGGCGCCACCATGGTCTCGGGTGAGGGGGCCTGCGCCGCCTACTTCGCGGTCGGCAGGCACCAGACGTGAGCGAGGCCGCGCCCCCTTGGTCCGCCTCGTGCCCCCTGCCGATCGAGCCCGAGGTGATCACCCTCGGCCACGGCAGCGGCGGTCGGCTCAGCCACCGCCTCCAGGAAGAGGTGTTCCTGCCGGCCTTCAGCAACCCTGCCTTGGATCGACGTGAGGACGCCGCAGTCGTGGTCGCTGGCGCAGACCGGCTCGCCTTCTCGACCGACTCCTTCGTCGTCTCGCCGCTCTTCTTCCCGGGGGGCGACCTGGGGGAGCTCGCCGTCAACGGGACCGTCAACGACCTCGCCTGCGCTGGGGCTGAACCGCGCTACCTGAGCGCCGCCTTCGTGCTGGAGGAGGGGCTGCCGCTCGAGACCTTGCGCCGGCTGGTCGCCTCCATGGCCCGAGCCGCCGCGCGAGCTCAGGTCGCGATCGTGACCGGCGACACCAAGGTCGTCGAGCGCGGCAAGGGCGACGGCGTGTTCGTGACCACGAGCGGCATCGGCGCCCTCCGTCCGGGCGTCGAGCTGAGCCCCCGCCGCTGTCAGCCCGGCGACGTCGTCCTCGTCTCGGGCACCCTGGGCGACCACGGCGTGGCGGTGATGGCCGCGCGCCACGACCTCGGCCTCCTGGGCGACGAGCTGCGCAGCGACACCGCGCCCCTGCACGAGCTGGCCCGCTCGCTGCTCGACGCCGCCCCGGGCACGCGCTGCCTGCGCGACCCCACGCGCGGCGGGCTCGCGGCGGCGCTGACGGAGATCGCGGCCCAGGCGGGCTGCTCGATCGAGCTCGCCGAGGAGGCGCTCCCCGTGACGGACACGGTCCGCGGCGCGCTCGAGCTGATGGGCCTCGACCCGCTCCTCGTCGCCAACGAGGGCAAGCTCTGCGCCGTCGTCCCCGCCGACCAGGCTGACGCCGCGCTGGCCGCCTGGCGGGGACACCCCCTCGGTCGGGCGGCAGCCCGCGTCGGCACCCTCGGAGCCGAGCGCTCCGGCCTGCTCTCGGTGCGCACCCCCTTCGGCGGTCGACGGACCGTGATCCTGCCCCTCAGCGACCCTCTGCCGCGGATCTGTTGACTCCCCCCGCTCGCGGCGCTTGCTCCGGCAGCGATCCCCTGTCAGCCTCTCCCGCGGAATGGCGCTCCGTGCATGAGCTCTCGTTGGTCCAGGATCTGGTGCGCGTCGGCTTGGCAGCCGCCGAGGGACGCACCATCAGGCGCCTCGTGCTCGAGGTCGGCGAGTTGACCTGCGTGGCCCCCGACGCGCTCCGCTTCGCCTTCGCGGCGATCCAAGCCGAGACGCCCCTCCTGAGCGAAGCCACACTCGAGATCGAGCTCCAGCCCGGGCGGGGCCGCTGCCGAGCGTGCGCGGCCGAGGCCGCGCTGAGCTCCCCCTTGGACCTCTGCAGCTGCGGCGGCGCGCTCGAGTGGATCGCGGGGAAGGAGCTGCAGCTCAAGCTGCTGGAAGTGGCCCATGTGTAGGGAGTGCGGCTGCGGGAGCGAAGAGGTCCGCCTGACCCGCTACGACGACCCTGCCGAACACGACCACTCCCACGAGCACTCGCCGGGTGCTCATGAGCACAGCCATGAGCACGAGCACGACCACCAGCACGAGCGCGCGACCCCCGGGGGGGAGACGACGATCCTGCGCCTCGAGCAGGCCCTCCTGGGCCACAACGACGCCCTCGCCGCGGCCAACCGCGCCCGCTTTCGCGAACGACGCCTGCTGGCGCTCAACCTGGTCAGCTCACCTGGGGCCGGCAAGACCACCTTGCTCGAGGCGACGATCCGAGCCCTCGCCCCTGAGCTCCCGATCTGCGTGATCGAGGGCGACCAGGAGACGACGCGCGACGCGGAGCGGATCCGCGCTGCGGGGGCGCGAGCGGTGCAGGTCAACACGGGCCAAGGCTGCCACCTCGACGCGGCCATGGTCGAGCGCGCCCTCGTCGAGCTCGACCCGGCGCCCGGCAGCCTGGTGCTGATCGAGAACGTGGGCAACCTGGTCTGCCCTGCTCTGTTCGACCTCGGCGAGGCAGCCAAGGTGGTCATCGCCTCGGTCACCGAGGGTGAGGACAAGCCGCTCAAATACCCGCACATGTTCCGCGCCAGCAGCTTGCTCTTGCTGAACAAGGTCGACCTGCTCCCCTACCTGGAGTTCGACGTGGAGCGCTGTCTCGCGGCCGCCCGCAGCGTCAACCCCGACCTCGTCTCGCTGCGCGTATCCGCGACTCGGGGAGAGGGGCTGGACGCATGGTTCCGCTGGCTGCGCCAGGTCCACCAGGCGGAGCTCCAGCGCTCCGGGACCTGAGCTACTCTCCGTCGCCGAAGCGAGCGGGGTCGAGGTGGCGAGGCGGCACCTCGGCCCGCCGCTCGAGGGCGCGGACCTCGCTCAGGCGCTGACCGCCCCCGTGCTCGATCGCGCGCAGGCCCGCCCGGTAGCCCCCTGCGCCAAAGCGCGCGTAGCGGCGAAACCACACCCGCCGCGCGACGGCGCCCTGCGGGTCGAGCTCCTCGACGAGGAGCGGGAGGCGGGACCCGCGGTCGAGCGTGATCCGGCGCCTGCGAGGGTCCTGCTGCGCAGGCGCGAGCTCGCGCGCGCTGATCCGCAGCACCGCCCGCGGCGACTCCTTGCCCAGGGTCAGCTCTCCCTCCTCGACGAGGCGGTAGCTCCAGCGCTGGGGCTCCTCCCCGCGCAGGTCGGACCAGGTCAAGCCCGTGCCCCCGAGCCGCTCGTCCTCGCCGGGCGGCGCGATTCGCTCGACGCGGCGCCGCGCGGGGTCGTAGCGCCAGGCGCGCTCCTCGCCCCGCGCGGGGGTGCGGACCAGGAGCGCCTGCCCGCGCAGGCTCGCGGGCTCGCGGAAGCGGACCCGCGCCCAGCGCACCTCCTCCGCGCGCACGATCGAGACGTCGAGCACCCGGGTCCGGTCGACCAGGGCGCCCTTGGTCGTGACCTCGACCGAGAGCCGGACCCACTCCCGCGTCGGCCGCGTGCGGCGCAGGGCGAGGGTCATGGCCAGGCGCCCCGTCTCGCGCCGGAGCGCGTCTTCGCGGGGGGCCGGGTCGGGGGGCGCGGGCGAGGCCTCCTGGGCGTGCGAGGTCGTCACCCCGAGCAGGGCCGCGAGCAGGAGCGCGCGCCTCACCACCTCCAGCGCGCCTCGAAGATCACGCGGCCGTCGCGCTTGAACTGGCCGAAGAAGGTGTCCTCGTTCCCCAGGAAGATATCCCCGGCCACCTCGAACTGGAGGTTGTCGCTGGCGTTGTAGGAGAGCGCGGGGTGCACGTAGCCGTTCTCGTCCCCGTGGAGGATCACTCCTCCCGTGACGCTGATCTGGATGTCGTTGCCGATGTCGTATTGCAGGCGCACCAGGACCGCGTTCTTGAAGATCCGGTCCAGGGCGTTGCCCTGATCGAGCGCGTCCTCCGCCTCCTTGGTCACGTAGTCGCTGCCGAACTCGACGACCAGGGTCAAGTCGTGCTCCCAGAGCACGTCCACGAACTGGTAGTTGAAGCCGATCACGAACTGGAGGAAGTCCTCGGCGAAGGCCCCCTCGCTGAAGAAGTGAGCCGCCTCGCCGTGGAGCTGGATCCCGTTGAGGATCTCGCCCAGCTTGCCGCTGGCGCCGAACACGCCCAGGGTCGTGGCGAAGTCGAAGCCCGCCACGTGGATCTTCTCGTAGACGGGGTTCACCACGATCGCCGGGGTCGGCGTCTGGATCACGGCCAGGCGCGCGCTGGGGAGGTCGTTGAAGCCGCTGAAACCCGAGAGCGAGAGGTCGAAGCCGCCCACGTGCGCGCGCATTCGTCCGCCCCACTGGGCGTTGCTGAAGTCCGCCTCGGGGTCGGTGGGGTTGAGCACCGGCAGGGGCGAGGTGCGCAGGGGATCGAAGCGGCGGTTGCGCAGCGGGAGGCGTGAGCGGGTGAAGGTCGGGATCGAGACCAGCTCGAAGGAGATCTGGTTGAAGTCGAGGGTGATCGCGGTCGAGAACACCGGGATCCGCCGGCTGTCGAAGGGATCGGCGAAGTCGATCGGGTTCAAGTTGTCGGTCGGGTTGAACAGGTCACCCGTGCCCCAGCCGAAGATCTGATAGCCGACCCGGACCTCGAACAGGTCGATGGCGAGCGCCGCGTAGAAGTCCTTGGTGGTGATGATCGGGCGGCGGCGGTCGTCGTCGTCGATCGAGTCGGGGACGCCGATCGTGTAGTCGTCGTCGTCGACGCGCACGTCGAGCTCGGTCACGAGGCGCAGGCCCGTCGAGCCCGTCTCGTTCTGCCAGAGCCAGCCGCGGTAGTCGAGGTAGAGGCGCAGCTCGTGGCGCGTCTTGCGCGCGTTGCCGTCGCTGCCGTGGCTGAAGTGACTCAGGTTCTTGTAGCCCACGCTGCCGTGGATGTTCTCCGACACCCAGCCCCAGGCCCGATCGACGAGGCCCTGTCCCGCCTCCTCCTCGTCCTCGAAGCTGCCGCCTCCCTCGCTCTCCTCCCCCGTGTCCGCGAAGAGGGCGTCCAGGTCCTCGTCGCTGCTGTCGCCGCCAGCCCCCCCGCTGCTGGCGCTGGCGCTCTCGCCGCCGCCCCCTTCGCCGAAGAACTCGTCCTCCCAGTCGCCGACGCCGCCGCCCGCGCTGGGGTCGCTGCCCCCCTCCTGCTGGTCGAGGGCCTGCTTGCGGTCGCGCTCGAGGGCCGCCGCCAGCTCCTCGTCCTCGCTGCGGCTCGAGCCGCCGCCCGCGGCCAGCTCCTCGGCCAGCTCGCGGCGGAGCGTGGCGAGCTCCTCGCGGTGGCGGTCCTCGGCCGCGCGCAGGGCCTCGGCCCGCGCGGCGCGCGCTCGCTCTCGTTCCTCGCTCCGCGCGGCCTCGACCCGCTTCGCGATCGCGCCCTCCTGGTCGCCTTCCAGGCGGGCCAGCTCAGCCCGCACGGACTCCCGCGCCTCGCGCTCCGCCTTGGCGCGCTCGCGCTCGACGGCCTTGCGCACCTCGGCGTCGCGCTCGCGGGCCGCCTGCTGGCGGGCCGCGGCAGCCCCCGCCTCCCGCCCGCGGGCCTCGGCCTCGCGCGCCTGCTGCGCGGCCTGCTGGCGGGCCGCCTGCAGCTCCTGGTCCGCGGCCTGCTGGACCTGCTGGGCGCCCTCCTTGGCGCCCTCCTGACGGGCCGCCGCCAGCTGTCCCGGCAGGCCCTGCTCGAGCTCGTCCAGGCGCTGCTGGGTCTGGGCCAGCTCGGCCCGCAGGGAGTCGAGCTGCGCCCGCCGCGTCTTCTCCAGCGCCGCCAGCCCCACCAGCGCCGCCCCGAGCAAGAGCGCCAGGATCACGAGCGGGGCGCGCGAGGGACGCGCTGGCTCCTCGTCGTCCTCCTGGACGCCGCGGCGGCCCGAGAGGGTCGGGACGTCGACGTCGGACTCGTCCAGGGCCTCCTCGCGCCAGCTCCGCTGCGCCCGCCGGGAGCGGCCGGGTCCCTGCTTCCGCTTCGGCTTGCGCTGGGACGCGCTCCCGGCCAGGCGCGCGGAGTCGTCCACGATCGAGGCCTGATAGCGCGTCGAGGCCCCGGGCACCTCGTCGTCCTCGACGATGATCAGCGGCCCGGAGGGGGAGATCGGCCCCAGGTCGCTGACCCGGCCCAGCTCGGTCACGTCGTCGCGCGCCGCGAGCTCGTGGCTGTCGTCGTCGAGGTCGACCAGGCTCTCGTCGCCGCTCTCGTAGGCCTCCAGCGTCTCGAAGGAGGCGTCGTCCCCGGGCGCCGCGTCCGGCGGCATGCTGGGGAGGCTGGCGCGGCGCTTGCCCCGGTCTGGCCGCGGCAGGAGCTCGGCCGAGCTGCCGAAGGGCTCGCTCAGCGAGTCCGAGGAGCCGGCGCCGGCCACCGCGTCGAGGTCGGAGTCGTCCAGGAGCTCGCCCGAGTCCGCGAAGAGCTCGCCCGAGCCCGAGTCGGAGGCGAGGGGGTCGCGCGCCCCGCTCGTCGTCTCGCCGAAGGGGAACTTGACCCGATCGCTGAGCGAGCCCAGGTCCGAGTCGGACCCGAGCGGCTCTTCAGCGAAGGAGTCGTCGTCGTCGGGTGGAGGCCGCCTCTTGGCCACGACGCCTCGGGGTTGGGGTCAGCACAGCGCGATGAGACCCAGGCTCAGGAAGCCATGGATCGTAGCAGGAAGCGCCTTAAGTACTGTTCTATTCAGCCGCCCGCGGCGGGACGCCGAAGCGCTCGCACAGCTCGGCGACGGGCGTCTCCCAGTCGTCGCGCGGGTCCCAGTCGCTGACCAGGTCGGTGTTCAGCTGGGAGCCGCGCTCGAAGGCCGCGCGACCTGGGTCTCCTCGAGCGGGCTATGAGGACGTCGCCCCGACGAGCTCCTCCTCCAGCAGGCCGAGTCGCTTGAGCGAGCGCCGCAGGGCGTAGCGGGTCACGCCCAGGCGCCGGGCTGCCCGCGCCTTGTTTCCGTCGCAGCGGCGCAAGACCGCCTCCAGGTAGTCGCGCTCCCGGGCGCTCAGCTGATCGAGGAGGTCCTGGTAGCTGATCCGCGCGTCGGCGCTCTCGGTCTGGGTCTCGCGGGCGCCCTCGAGCTGCAGCGCCTCGGGTGAGATCGCGCCGGAGCGCTGGAAGAGCGCTCCCACCCGGACGGCGTTCTCCAGCTCACGCACGTTGCCCGGCCAGTCGTGCTCGAGCAGCCGGTCGAGGGCGGCCTGGCTGAGGCTCAGCTCGCAGCCGCGCTCCCCCCGGATCCGCTCCAGGAAGTGCTCCGCGAGCAAGGGCACGTCCTCGATCCGCTCGCGCAGGGGCGGCATCTCGAGCTCGAGCACCGCGACGCGATAGAGCAGATCCCGGCGGAAGCCGCCCTCGCGGACCAGCTGGACCAGGTCCTGCTGGGTGCTCGCGATCAGGCGCACGTCCAGGGACACGGGCTCGCTCCCGCCCAGGCGCCGGACCTGGCCCTCCTGCAGCACCCGCAGCAGCTTGGCCTGCAGCGCCTCGCTCGTGTCCCCCAGCTCGTCGATGAACAGGGTCCCGCCGCTGGCGCGCTCGAAGAGGCCGGCCCGGGCCTCGCTCGCGCCCGTGAAGGCGCCCTCCTCGTGGCCAAAGAGCTCGCTCTCGAGCAGCCCCTGGGGCAGGGCTCCGCAGGCTTCGCTCACGAAGGGGCCCGCGCTTCGGCTCGAGCTGCCGTGGATCGCGCGGGCGAGGAGCTCCTTGCCCGTGCCGGTCTCACCCGTGATCAGGACCGGGATGTCGCACTCGGCCGCCCGCTCCGCCCGCACCAGCAGGCGCTGCATCGCGCGGCTCTGCCCCACGATCCCGAACCGTCGGCTCCAGTCCACTCGTCCACGCGCAATCAAGGTCGGCTCCTTCCGCGAAGTTGGCTGAGAGTCCCCAGTGCAAGCAGAGTGCCGCGCCCAAATCGTGCGTTCTCCGCCCTAGCTCCTTTCGCTGCCTTTTCATGTGCCCTGAGCTGGTTCGTTTCACGAATGGGCAGATCTTTCCCCTTCGGCGCAGATAGGATCCCTCCGTGAGCTCTTGGGTCCTGTTCGAGGACGAGCACCTCCTGGTGATCGACAAGCCCGCGGGCGTGAACACCCACCGCGTCGACACCCACTCTCAGGAGGGGATCTACGAGTGGGTCACCCGCCTGCGCCCCGAGTGTGAGCTGGCCCTGCTGCACCGGCTCGACAAGGGCACCTCGGGGGTCCTGGTGCTGGGCAAGACCGAGCTCGCGCGCCGCTCGCTGACCGAGCAGCTCAGCCAGCGCCGGGTCCAGAAGCGCTACGAGCTGCTGGTCCCGCGGGACGCGAGCCGCCCCGAGCGGCAGCGCTGCGACGCCAAGGTCCCGACCAAGCGCAAGGGCAAGCCGCGCCAGCAAGAGGCCGAGACCGACTTCGCCCGCGGGGAGCTGGCCGTCGGGGAGCGGGTCGAGCTGCAGGAGGCCCGCCCGCGCACCGGTCGCCGCCACCAGATCCGCCTCCACGCGGCGCGCCTCGGCATGCCGATCCTGGGCGACGTGGCCTACGAGGGGCCGCCCGGGGCGCGGCTCTACCTCCACGCCGCCGAGCTGCGCCTGCGCCACCCCCAGAGCGGGGAGCTGCTCGAGCTGCGCTCGCCGCGGCGGGCCTCCTTCTCGCGCGTGCTCGCGGGGAGCGACCCGAGCGCTCCCTCGGTCGCCGCCCTCGCCGCCCACGAGGCGCGCGCCGTGTTGCTGGGCGGCCCCGAGACCGACAGCTGGCTGTGGATCGACCGCCACCACGACGGCTTCCCCGAGCTGCGGGTCGAGCGCTACGGGGACGTGGGCCGCGTGCTCCGCTACGACACCCGCGACGCGCCGCTGCCCGCGGCCTGGATCGACGCGCTGATGCAGCAGGGCCTGCGGGCGCTCGTCGAGCAGCGGCGACCTCGCGGAGGTGGGGGCGAGCAGGCCGAGACGATCGCCGGCGAGCTCTCCCAGGCGCGCTTCGAGGCGCGCGAGCTCGGCCTGCGCTACTGGGTCGACGTCAGCGCGAGCCCGACCTCGAGCGGCCTCTTCCTCGACCAGCGCGAGACCCGCCGCCGCCTGCTCGGCAGCGACCTGAGCGGGACGACCTGCCTGAACGCCTTCGCGCACACGGGCTCGCTCTCGCTCGCCGCGGCCCGCGCGGGCGCCGAGACCCTGACCCTCGACCTCAGCAAGCGCTACCTCGACTGGGCCCGTGAGAACCTCGAGCTGAACGGGATCGACCCCGGCGAGCACGACTTCATCTACGGCGACGCGCTCGACTGGATGCGCCGGCTGGGCAAGAAGGGCCGCCGCTTCGACACGGTCCTGATCGACCCCCCCAGCTCCTCGACGAGCGGGAAGGGGCGCAGGAAGCGCCGCTGGGTCGTCGAGCGCGACCTCGACCAGGTCGTCGAGCTCGGCGCGCGCCTGGTAGCGCGCGGAGGGACGCTCTTCGTCTCGACCAACCTGCGCCGGATGGCCTGGGAGCGCTTCCTGGAGCTGATCGCGGGCGGCCTGCGCGCGGCGGGGCGGACCGCGGCCGTGCAGACCGCGACCTGCCCCCTCGACCACCGCTGCGGCGCCGGCGACCCGCCCTACCTCAAGGCCGCCTGGCTGCGCCTGGACGACGCGCGATGAGCCGAGCCCCGCGCTCGCTCCTGGCCCTCCTGCTCTTGCTGGTCACCGCCCTCACCTACCGCAGCGTGGGCGAGGCCGGCTACGTGTGGGACGACGACGACTACGTGGCCGAGAACGAGCTCCTCGACGACGCCCGCGGCCTGCGGCGGATCTGGCTCGAGCCGCGCGCCTCTCCCCAGTACTACCCCCTGGTGTTCACGAGCTTCTGGCTCGAAGCCCGGCTCTTCGGGCGGGGGCCTGCGGCCGCGGCGGGCCACCACCTGGTCAACGTGCTCCTGCACGGCCTGAGCGCGGTCCTGGTGTGGCTCGTGCTCGAGCTGCTCTTCGCCGCCCCCGGCCTGGGGCGAGCGCCGCCTCTGGCTGGCCTCGCTCGGCCGGCGGCCTTCCTGACCGCGCTCTGCTTCGCGCTCCACCCCGTGCACGTCGAGTCGGTGGCCTGGATCTCCGAGCGCAAGAACGTGCTCTCGGGCCTGCTCGCCCTCGGCGCGGTCCGGGCCTACCTGGCCTTCGCCCCGACGGACCTGCCCCTGCGCGAGCGCCGCTGGAGCCGCTACACCCTGGCGGCCCTGCTCATGGCCGCCGCCCTGCTCTCCAAGTCGATCACCGCCACGGTCCCCGCGGCGCTCGCGCTCGTCCTGTGGTGGAAGGGACGCCTCGGCCGCCGGGACCTGCTCTGCCTGCTGCCCTTGTTCGGGCTCGGCGTGGCGGCCGGCCTGCACACGGCCTACCTCGAGGTGACCCACGTCGGCGCCCGCGGGGGAGCCTTCGCCCTCGAGCCCGCCCAGCGGATCTTGCTCGCGGGACGCGCCCCCTGGTTCTACCTGGGCCAGCTGCTCTGGCCGGCTCAGCTGAGCTTCTACTACCCGCGCTGGCCCTTGGACCCTTCGTCGAGCGCCTGGACCTTCCCCTGCGCCACCGCAGGGCTGCTCTTCGCGCTCTGGAGCTGGCGCGCCCGCAGCCGCGGCCCCTTGGCCGCGATCCTGATGTTCGGCGGGACGCTCTTCCCGGTGCTCGGCTTCGTCGACGTCTACCCCTTTCGCTTCTCCTACGTGGCCGACCACTTCTGCTACCTGGCCAGCCTGCCCGTGCTGGCCCTGGCCTCGTACGGCGCGCTGAGCGTCCTCCGCCGCCGCGGCGCCGGTCCGCTCGCGCTCGCCCTCACGCTGGGTCTGGTCGCGGGCGCCCTCTCGCTGCGCACGCAGCGACGCGTCCGCGCCTTCCGCGACTACGAGACCCTCCTCCGCGACACCCTGGCGCAGGTCCCCGACTGCTGGATCGCCCACGCCAACCTGGCTCAGCTCCTCGCAGCCCGCTCCGACCCCGACCAGCAAGCCGAGGCCTTCCAGCGCTTCCTGCGCGCCGCCGAGCTCGAGCCGCGAGACGCCCGCAACCGCCTCAACGCCGGCGTGGCCCTCCTCGTCCGCCGCCGCCCCGCCGCGGCCCTCCCTCACCTCGAGGCCGCGGTTCGCCTCCAACCCGAGTGGCCGCGGCCCTACGCCTACCTCCTCCGCTGCCAGCGGGCCCTGGGGGACCCCGCCGCGGCGGCCGAGACCGCGCTGCGGGCCTGGCAGCTGCTCCCGGAGCAGCGCGCTCGCCTGGCGCCCCTGCTGAGGGAGCTGCGCCGCGCCCTCCCGCCCGATGCCTTCGAGCTGCGCCGGGCGCTGGCCGCGCTTCAGTCACGCCCAGACTGAGCGCGCAAGCGGGCCTCGGCGCGCTCGATCCGCTTGCTCGCCTGGGGGCGCTGGCCCGCGTCGAGGGAGCGGCAGCGCGCCAAGACCTGCGCGGCCTCTTCGTAGCGACCCAGCGCGGTGAGCAGGTTGGCCAGCAAGAGCTGAACGGGGATCCGGCTGGGGTAGCGGAGCGCGAGGGCTTTGGCCTCCCGCAGGGCCTCCTCCCGCTGCTCCAGGCGCGTCAGCAGCTGCACCTCGAGAACGGAGAGCGCGAAGTCGTATCCCTTCAGCGTCGGGATCACCGCGCGCAGGACCTGCAGCGCCTCCTGGGTCCGCCCGAGGTCATTGAGGGCCTGGACCTGGAGGTAGCGGACCACGGCCAGGTCGGAGGGTTTCGCCCGCTCGTCCCCCAACAAGCCCAGGCATTGCTGGAGCGCGAGCTCCGCCCCGGCTGCCTGCAGCACGTTGAGGTGCCGCAACCGCGTCAGGGAGCTCGCGCTGATCCGGGCCTGAAGCGTCGCCAGCTGCCGGCGGAGCCCGAGCAGGTGCTCGGCGTCCCGGCCCAGGCCCTTGCACAGGCGCTGCGCTCCAGGTGCCTTCTCGAGGCGCGGGCTGAGCGCGCGGCTCAGGGCCAAGGCCTGACCCAGGCGTTGGCGCCGGAAGGAGCGGCAGAGTCGCGAGAGCTCCCCCTTCAGGTTGCCCGCTGCCCCGAGCAGCGGCTGGAGCGCTCGCTTGGCGATCCCCGCTCGGGGCGGGTCGGGCGCCTGGTCCGAGAAGGGGTGCGCGCCGGCGAAGGCCCTTGCTCTGGCCGGGTCCTGGGTCGCCCACGCCTGCGCGGCGAGGGCTCCGCGCTCCTCCCAGGGGGTCGGGTCCTCGCTGCGGACCACCAGCAGCCAGCACAGACGCGCGGCGAGCTCTCCGCGCAGCTGCCCCGAGTCGAGCGCCAGGCCAGCCCGCTGGGCGAGCACCTGGTCGAGCTGTCGCCAGTCGGCGCGCTCGAGGTCGAGCTTCCAGCCGCCGGCTGGGGTCAGGCCAGCGGCGCGCAGCACCAGCTCCAGCCAGCGGGTCCGCAGCCAGGCGCGCAGGACCCGCGGGTCGCCGCTGCGGGGGGCCACGGATCGCAGCGCCTCGCGCACGGAGCCGCCCGCGGCGAGGCGCTCCGCGCCCGCCACGATCCGGCCCCAGATCTCGCTCCGGCCCTCCAGGAGCGGTCGCGCCTCGCGCAGCGCGGCCAAGCCCTTGGCCGGGTCTCGCGGCCAGAGCGCGCAACCCAAGCCGACCTGGGCCACGACCGTGACCCGCAGCGCGCAGGAGCGCGCGAAGGCCTCGAGGGCGGCCTCGTGCTCTTCGGCGTGGAGTCGTCCCCACCCGAGCCAGGCCCAGGCCTCGGCCCGCGCCAGCTCGAAGCGCCGCTCCCCCTGCTCGAGCCGCGGGAGGAGCTCCCGCGCGAGGGCCTCGGCGAGGGGGAGGCGCCCGGCCTCGACCAGGTGCTGCGTCCGCCGCCCCACGTAGGCCGCCAGCTCGGGTCCATGCTCGCGCCAGAGCTGCTCCCGTCGCTCGGCCCAGGGCCTCCCCAGGCGGAGGGGCCCGAGCGCGAGCTCGCACAGCTTCCGCCGCTGCCAGCTCGAGCGGGTCTCGCCCCACAAGCGCTCGAGTCGCTCTCGCTGGGCGGGCGTCCCCCGCTCCTGGCCCTCCTGCACCTCGAGCCACAGCTGGGTCCGCTCGTACTCGATCCGCTCCTCCCCCTCGGCGTGGGCGATCGCCTGGAGCAGCGCCGCCCCAGCGCTGCGCCGCTCCTCGCCTCGCTTCACGAAGCGCAGGAAGGCCACGGCGCGGTGAGCCCGTGGAGAGGTCGGCGCTCGATCGGCCCAGCGCTCGACCGCTCGCGCAGCAAGGGCGGCGCGCGCGGCTCGCTCCGCGCTCTCGCCCGCGTCCCCCAGCTCCTTCGCGCAGCGATAGACGAGGTCGTGCCAGAGCAGCGGCTCGGTCGCGGGGTCACGCTCGGGCTCCACCAACCAGGTCCAGGTCTCCTGCAGCACACGCCGGGCCTCGGCTCGGCGTCGGTCGCGAGCGAGGAGCGATCCCCACAGCAGGTCGAGCTCTCGCGCCTGCAGCGAACCCGGCGCCGTGGCTGCCCGCGCCCGCTCGAGGAGCGGGGCCCACTGGTCGGCGTCCCCGGTTGCGTTGCGCTCGATCGCCACGGCCAGCTCGGCCAGCGCTCGCTTCAGGTCCGACGCGCGCTCGACCCGGGCGGAGGGGCTGCTGGGAGGGGACGAAGGCCCGGCCGCCGGACCCCCTCGAGCACCCAGCCAGCCGCCGATCCCGATCAGCAGCGCCGAGGCCAGGAGCCCCGCGCCCGCGGGGGCGAAGCTCGCCGTCGCGCGCCTCCCGCCCACGTGTTCGAGCGCCTCGCCGAGGGCCGCCGCGCTGGGGAAACGCTCCTGGGGCTCCTTGGCCAGACAGCGCAGGACGATCGCGTCCAGCTGGGGCGAAACCGAACCTGGGGCGTGCAGGCTGGGCGGGGAAGGGTCGGCGCTCATGACCTGGTCCAGCAGGGCCAGCGTGCTCGGCGCGCTGAAGGGCGCCCGCCCGGTCAGCGCCGCGTAGAGCAGCCCCCCGAGTCCGTAGACGTCGGTCGCGGGTCCCTGCTCGCCGCCCTCGATCTGCTCGGGCGCCATGGTCGCGGGCGTACCCACGATCTCGCCCGTCCGGGTCAGCTGCTGCTGAGCGCCGATCCGTCGCGCGAGGCCGAAGTCGCTCAGGAGCGCGCGCCCGTCTGCGCGCAGGAGGACGTTGTCCGGCTTGAGGTCCCGGTGGAGCACCCCAGCCGCGTGGGCGTGCTCGACCGCGTCGCAGAGCACCCTGAGCAACGAGATCGCCGCGCTCTCCCCCAGGGGACCGCCGCGCTTGAGGCGCGCCGCCAGCGACTCGCCGGGCACGTAGTCCAGGACCAGGTAAGGCCCGGGCGGCGCGTTGCCGCAGTCGCGGACCCGCAACACGTGGGGGTGATCCAAGGCCGCCATCGCGCGAGCCTCGAGCTCGAAGCGGGCCAGGCTCTCCGGCTCGAGGAAGCCTTCGCGCTGGAGCAGCTTCAGCGCGAAGGAGCCGCCCTCCCGATCGCGCACCAGGAACACGACCGCCATTCCGCCGCGCCCGAGCTCGCGCTCGACCTGATAGGGGCCGATCCAGCTGCCTGCCTGCACGCCTAGCGGCCCCGGCCCTCGAGCGCAGCCAGCGCGGCTCGTCCAGCCGGGTCCGTGACCGAGCGCCTGGCCGCCTCCACGACCGCCCTCCGCGCGCCCCGATCGCCGCGCAGCAGGGTCGCCTCGATCAAGTAAGGCGAGACGTAGCTCGGGTCGAGGCGTCGGGCCCGCCGGCAGGCCTGGAGCGCCTGCTCAGGCTCTCCCCTCGCTTGCGCGACGCGCGCGCGGATCAAGGCCAGCGCGGCTTGGCTGCGCGGGTCGGCGCAGGCCGAGAGCTCGGCCTCGAGC
>MDTG01037982.1_pt1 | contig 30879 bp, 19 predicted proteins | sample 811421 | NCBI WGS metagenome assembly MDTG01 (sample SAMN05326645, study PRJNA326480) | marine metagenome | isolation source: seawater | place: Pacific Ocean: South East | collected 2011
CAGTGTAAGGGCGGATACACGATCAAGTTCGATATATTTATACCGCCCCATATTCAGAAGGATTTCGTTGGCCGCATTCGCTGCGTCACGGGGGTGATATAGCGGATCAAATTTTTTCGGGTCATTCATCGCAGCCGCAAGAACGGCGGCCTGATGCAGCGTTATCCGTTCGGCCGGACTGCCGTACCAGATACGCGATGCCGCAGTGATCCCGAATATCCCGCGCCCCATATAGCTGCGTTCAAGATAGCTGCGCAGAATGGTTTTCTTGTTGAATTTAAACTCAAGCCATAGCGCAACCAAAAGTTCCTGCAAGTGGCGACCTGCACTGACTTCCGGGGTTTTGAAGAAGCTTCGTGCAACCCGCATCGTGATGGTCGAACCAGGAATATCGTTGCTTGAAAAGACACGCACAAAGTCGCTGGTCGATACCCCGAAGTGGCCATAAAATCCGGGATCGGTTCCTGCGACGAACACATTCTGTATTCGTTCCGGAATGGTGGTAAGGGATACGTCCTGGCTGTATCGCCCCTGAACAATTTCAAGCGTTGCACCATCAAAGCCCATGATACGGACTTCGGGGCTTCTGATCATGTTGCGGCTGAAATCAAGATTGGACTGGATTGTCAGGACAATCGCCATCACCGCAGCAAATCCGGTCAACGCGAAAAGACCGATCATCAGCATACGCCGCCGACGACGGCGGCGCCTGATGATGCGCAGTTCACGTTCTGCAATTTCCTGCATCGCCGCATGGGCGGCGTTTGCACCGCCGCGTTGCGGTTCGTCCTGCTCTTCTTCTGCCACGCCCGGTTCCGCTTTTATCAACAGATTGACTATGCCAACGTACAGTAAAGCGCCAAGCTATTAAGAAAGTACTTCATCCAAACGCAAACAGGGCAGCCCGATGGACTGCCCTGTACGAATTGCGCACCTGATGTGAATTGACGCATAAATCCAGAAACTCAGACCACCGTTTGCCAACGAAACCTCGAACTTTGCGACACATTATGCTGAAAAGGTTTGAAGCATAATCTTGGAATTCTCTCTATTCCTTATAAAATTCATAAAATCAAATGCTTACAGCATATCCAATTTGAGAAAAACGCTACAAATTTCGAAGATTATGTGTCGAATTCACTTGTAGTGTAATCTTGTTATGCATCGAACCGGATATCACGCTCCAAGATACTCATTGAGGCTAGCGTTGAGTATAGCCTTTCTGAGGAGCACCTAATTCGACATGCTGTTTAGCAGTTTGGCTTATGAAGCTAGCTAAGTCATCGATCAGCTCAAAATCAATCTTTGTCCCAATAGCACACTCCCATACAATTGCAGTGCGCCAACCCAAGTTATGCAATTCCTCTATCGCTGTTTTATCTCTCTTGGTATTGGCCGCAAATTTCTTAGTCCAGAAATCAGTGTTTGTTGCCGGTGTCGTCGCTTTCTTGCAGTCCGGATGACGATGCCAAAAGCAACCGTGCACGAAAATCACAACTCGCCACTTCGGCAGCACTATGTCCGGTGAGCCCGGCAACAGACGTACATTGATTCTGTAGCGATAGCCCACAGTGTGCAGTGCTTTTCTCAGCAGAACCTCTGGTTTCGTGTTTCTGCTCCTGATGCCAGACATCATTCTGGAGCGTGTTTTAGAGTCAACTATATCCATGATTTCACAAACATAGCGCAATCAAGCTTATTTTCCACCTGGTGACACTTGGTGAAACCTGGTAAAAGGCTCGACATTATGGGGAGAAACGATGTCCAAAGATTTTGCCATCATTGATTTGTTCGCCGGGCCAGGAGGGCTGAGTGAAGGATTTTCAAGGGCAGGACGCGACAAGGAAACCCCAATGAAGACCCATCTCTCAATCGAGATGGATGACCATGCAATTCAAACGTTGCGACTGAGGGCCTTCCTGCGGTCCTTTGATCGATTTCCTCAAGAATATTATGTCGCTCTCAATAGTGGTCTTGAGCTTCCTGACTGGGCCGACCTCTATCCCAACAATTGGAAAGTTGCGGCTAAGGAGGTACGTCAACGCGTCTTGGGGAGCGACGGTGTATTCGAGGAACTAGCGACCGAACTAGACCAAGTGCGCGAACGTCATCACGGCGATACAATCTTGATCGGAGGACCTCCCTGCCAAGCATATTCGTTAGTTGGAAGATCGAGAAATCGGGGCAAGGCAGGTTACGTTCCCGAGGATGATAATCGGCATTTTCTATATCGCGAGTATGTGCGCATTCTAGACCGGCTTCGCCCTGCGGCCTTTGTGATGGAAAATGTTAAGGGGATGCTCTCGAGCCAAATTAATGGCGGTCGGATTTTCAGCAAAGTCCTCGATGATCTTGAGGAGGCGGGAGACGGGTACCGTTTGTTACCGCTCGCAACTTCCGACCCTCTCGATGGCTCCCGAGCTTCGGCCAAAGACTTTCTGATACGGTCAGAAGACTTTGGAGTTCCCCAAGCCCGCCATCGAGTTATCATTCTCGGAGTTAGGGTGGATCTCGCTCAACGCCTGAAACTCGACGGTCCACTTCTCGGCGCTACCCAAAAGCAAGTGGACGTGGGCACCGCAATTGACGGTCTTTCACCGCTCCGCAGTGGACTCAGCCGTGGCGATACAACAGAAGCTTGGAAAGCTGCTGTTCGTGAACAGGCTATACGCATTGCCAGAGCTGGAAACACTCCAGAAGAAGTAAGGAATATCGCTCAAAGGATTTCTTCTGCCACCAAATTGCCTGAAGCAAGGTCAAGTCGCGAGAAGGCGATTGCTGGCAATATGCCAAAACATCTCCTTAGGTGGTTCGATGATGAACGACTTCGGGCAACGCTGCATCATGAAACCCGAGGACATATCCCGGAAGATATCGGTCGCTACCTTTTCTCTTCCGCTTTTTCCAGCTCGTACTCACGTTCCCCGAAACTGGACGAGTTTCCAGATTTTTTGCAGCCGGCTCACAAGAACCGTGATTCTGGCCATTTTTCCGACCGTTTCCGCACCCAACTGAGTGGACGCCCATCGACCACTGTCACAAGTCACATATCCAAGGATGGTCATTATTTTATCCATCCCGATCCCGGCCAGTGCCGCTCACTCACCGTAAGGGAGGCTGCCCGCTTGCAAACATTCCCTGACAACTATTTATTCTGCGGATCTCGAACCAAACAATATCATCAAGTGGGCAATGCGGTACCACCGTACCTAGCATGGCAAATAGCTAAAGCAGTTTACAAAGTTTTGGGATAAAGAAGGCCTAAATGTTGGCTTGATCAGAAGGGGCGAAAGCGATCTCTAGCCAAGCACCTCAACCGGGGTGCCTTCTTCAGCCAATCGGTCGATAAGAAGTTTCATCGCATTCCTTTCAGGTCTGGAAAGCGAGATATTTCCAACGGCCAATTTCGCCAAGGCGCTATTCGATTTGTCGGTAAGAAGATGTTTTTCTTTTGCATTTTTGCGAACGATATCCGCTTTTGCGACAATCGAAAGCAGTACGACATCAAGATTAATCTCGTTATCGATTTTTTTCGTGTTACGCCCGTCTTTTCTCAAATCTTTTTCTTCATCGACACTGACCAAAACATGTTCAGGGAGAGCTGTCACATCGAAGTCAGCCTTTGACACTGCCTCCCAGCAAGCCTGCATTTTGCAGTACTCGCCCACATTTCGCACGTTAGTGGGGGTGCTTCTAATCGCACGTGCCACTTGAGGCGCAAGCGTAATGATGAACTCTTGAAGCTCATCAGGTACATCCTGCGACGACCAGATGATATCCCAGTTGAGCGACGCCTGCCCAATGCTCCGTACATGATGAGCAAGCCAAGCCATCGTATAGGCCACAGTCTGCGACTTGAAACCGCGATCAAGCTGATACCAATCCGATTGCGCGATCATCTTGTCAGTCCACCTGAACAACAGCGCCATAGAGCACGCATTTTTGAACCAAGTTTCGTTGTAGTCGGCCTGATGGGTTTTCCATGACTTCACCGTTTCGTCAGCGAAATGCATAAAGCATTTCTGCGCGCCTTTAGAGACAATATCAGGACGGCAATGGAAGGTGACCACGTATTTTGCGAGATCCGTTTTGACCATGACTTTAGCCTTGGGAAACTCAACCTGGTACTTTCGTCTTTCCGACTGGCTAGCATAGGCCATACCATCTCGGTACTGGCCCCGCGCACGCTCATAGAACCATTTCTCTCCTGAGAGCGCCCCATCCCGAGGCGGAGCTGCGAGAACCCGCGAATAGCGTTCCATCTGCAAATGAAATCGATGGTTTGAGAAGAAATCTGCTTCAGAGATACGGTTTTGCGTGTTCGCATAGCGCGAAATAAGCGGGACTACTTTTTCGACGGCACTTTCGGGTACAACCGACAACTTCATTTGAACATGAACTTGGTCCAGTGCAGCCTTTCCCACATCCTTTGCATACAGGATAGAAGCTGTTGTCTGCCCTCCGTTCACGATCTGAAGGTCACGAATGGCCGAGATGGCGAGCTGACCGTCACCCAGCTCCTTGAGCTCTACCCCGGATGCCGTCGCTGTCAGACCGTTATTATAAGCGAAAAACATCTCGGGCTCTTTGCGAATCGTCGCAAGAATTCCCTTGTTTACCTTCGTTCTTGCCTGGAGATAGGTTCTTACATTCTGTTCAAGTAAACGTGCCCCATAGAGCCCATAAACTTCGGCCAACAGTTCACCTGGGATTGCCAACAGATAGGCTTCATAATCAGCCGATGAGCGAGAAGCTCTTAGACAAGGAATTGGACTACCGGAGATTTCTTCTAGATCAACCTCGATAGCTTCAGGTGCTGCCCTTGATCTCTGAATCTCAGCATACCTAGCAACGTCGAGCACTGTATAAACGACAGGAACCCCCGCAACGTTTGCCACCAGCTGTGGAGGCTTCCTAGCAACGAGGCGAGCATTGGACAATAAAATCACACGTAACCGTCGGATGGTATGCTGGTTCGAATATATCGGATAGGCAGCTGAAAACGCAGAACTACTATCTTCGAGCGCATTGATAAAATCAGGTGAGAGAGCATTCTCAAAAAAATTGGTGGCCTGCTTCAGTGCAGAATCAATCCGTGACGCCTGAAGTGACTGTAGATCCTTTCCTTCCCGGTAGTCACAGACCGCTAAATAAAGCGTCCCACGATCCGCATCAAACGCATGGCCATCTACACGATAAGGTCGAGAACCTCCTTCTTTTCTGCAATGTGCGTACTCAAGATCTATTGTGTCGCCGTTCTCGCTCGCGGCCTCGGCGTATATTTCAAAAAACGCCTCTTCCTGAAACAATCCACTTGCTTCTGCCTCAAGCATTACATCTTCGCGTAGATCCTGAAACGCCACATCCAGATCATCCATATATCAGTTTCTCCAAAGTCGAGTGCAGGTCTACTCCGTAGGGCTGACAGTCAGAAACACGGATTCTGTAACGTACTTGCTCCACCCCGTGCCTAAGTTCGGCGCGTTCTATACGTGGGAAATCACCCCTGATTTCGTAAACAGCTCTGTCCACCAGCATCCAGATCTCGTCGTCGTACTCTTCATGCGGCTCATAACCTGCTTCCAACAGCCCAATGGCAAGAAGATCAGATGCAGCACCTCCAGTAGCTTTAGCAAGGCCAACCAGTTCTTTCACAATAGAATTGAGAGTGCATGCATTGGATGTGCCGCTTGGCACTGGAGAAATGCCTTGGTTGCAAAGTAATATACGTCCCTGCACAGGATCCAACTGATCCTCAGATGAAATCGAAATCATGCGATCTGCGGTTACGACTTGAGTTTTCACCTCAAAAATCGCTGAAGAAATTACAAAGTCCTGCTCGTGCCCCTCATGCCCTGTCCAGGCGAGAAGTGCAGGTAAGATTTCCATTCGCGGCAGTAGCTCGTCTCTTAGAAACAGAAGCTCGCCGACCAAACCAATCCTCTCGCTCCGGGTTAGTCGATTGTCACGACGTCTCTTCAACATTTCGTGCCAACGATGCAGTTCTTCGAGCGTTTTTAGGAGACCCTCAGGTGATCGGGATGCCGAAATTGCATTGGTTGCGAGCATCAACCCAGTACACATCAGTGAGAAGTTCTGAAGATCCGCATCATCTTGCAGGACCACAACTAGACGCGTTCGGTCATTTGCCAAATTTTCCAGCTCGATCAACATACCCTTGACACTGGGAAGAACTGGTCTTTTGTCGACAGGTTTATCTGTATCAAGCATGAAAACAAAACGCCCACGGCAATCTCGACCGATCCGGAAATCGAGTGGATGAGCACTGTCGGCAATGAGAACATTGCGCGCGCCGATTTCGGGTACCGGGCTAAGAGATCTCCATCGCTCAAGCATCTTGCTCCCCCAACATAGCCTCGGCGTCGTCGTCCTCTTCGAATTCGTACTGGTCTCTAAGTTGCGCCAGATAAACTGCGTTAACCTGGTAAGTGTGCTCTTTTGCCGGCTGCTTGGTCTCTGGCAGACAGAAAGACAACGTTACAGCGACATCACCCACTCTCAGTATATCGTCGGACTGTTCTTTGTGATCTTTGTCGTTACGCAGACTGGGCTCGAAGATATGAATTAGCATCAACGGGCGCTTACGAACGCTACAGGCCGCACGCTCCTTTTTGTATTGGTCATTGGCTACTCGCTGAGTTGCAATCCGTTTTTGGTCTTCATCAAGTTCAATCTCAGCATCTGGTTGATCAGCGACCCTGCTCCTCCCGCCATAAACCTTATAAGATCCATTTTTAACCAAACCCTTTTCTCGCCTTCTCAGTGAGAGATTCTGGCCCGCAAACAACAGTGGTTTACCATCAGTCTGACGCATTGGAATTGCGACATCCCAAACAGACATTTCGCCAGAAATGCGATCTTGAATGTAGTCCTGAAAAAGAGATGTATCCGAGATCTTGGAGAGATCGGCATGTGCTCCAAAATTGAACCTGTCGATCAAGTTCAACACTTCTCGACCGTTTACATTATCCCAAAAAAGATAGCCTTTTGTCGCTTTTTTAGGGTCTCCGAACTGCTCCAAGAAAGACGACACGGATGCGTAATTTTCAGCACTTTTTTGGGTATCATTTGGCAGCGCATGACCTTCGACGTGACGAGCGGAGTAGTCTTGAGCGACAGTCAGCTTTTCTGCCGTCCGCATTTTATTGGCAGCCGTCACCCGGATTGCCAAAGGGCTTTGACGAACCTTAAGACCGAAATCCGCCGGTGTACTGTTGGCAGCTTTCATACGCTTGACTTCTCTACGAAGCTCCTCGGTAGCCTCATCTACATATTCGTAGTGATCGAAGGACATCTTTGGTAGGTACAGGCGACAAATGTGCTCATAGCCGGGACGATAACCGAACCAGCGTGCCATCTGCATAAGTGTGTCGCTCGCCCCCACATTTCGTAGGAGATAGGATACGGTCAGTCCCTCGAGCGTCAAACCGCGGGAAAGTGCAAGACCACCAATGGCTATGACGTGAAGGCCGTGCTCTTTGTTGAGCGTATAGTCAAGCACTCCACCTTGCATGTTTACAGTACGGACCTCGATGCTCTGAATCCCTTCGTTAAGATTTGAAAGCACATCAGACCAGTTGTAGTCTAAGTCGGAGTATTCACTCTCAAAGCTTTCCTGCAATTTAGTCATCGTCTCGTCATGGATGTTATCCGGATCGAGAGAAGCATGAACCGAAACTGCATACTTTAGTTCACCAAGGTACTCATGAGTATGGCCTAAAATTTGAGTCTGAATGGCATTGAAACGGCTGACATTGATCATCATCGAACAATGTGCATGCCCCTTTCCTTGAAAAACTCGAATTGCGCGAGTTAAACAGAAAACCCGGATCGCGTGCTTCAGACTTTCGGGTAAATCACTTACTAAATCGCCACTCTTATGCTTGAGAGGCAAAAGCACTCGATAGTCATCAACAGTTTTGACCATATTCTCCCGCAAATCACCGTCTTCTCTAAAGACCCGATGCGAGCCCACATAATTTGAGGGCGGATCGAGGGCCTTGATGAAGTTTCCAGGAAACAGATCGTCATGCTCCATATCTTCGGACGTTTCAGGATCGATGAAGATGTTGGCAAAAGGTGTTGCTGTATATCCAACGTAAACGGACCTTGGGAAACGGTTCAAAATCTGCCGAATAATCCCGTTTATTGCAGTCGTGAGCTTTGGATCCTTTGCCGTGTTGATTGACGCATTGTCCGCCTCATCATCGATAAGAAGAAGCGGCAGTTCAAAACCACCAGTCTGTTCTTGATCGTCGATCCACTTCTCAAGTCTTTCAAGCACAGACTTGTTCTTCTTGGTCACAAAAATCATCGGCTCTTGGTGACCCGTCAAACCGAAATAAATTCCGTCCCTTCCGGCTTTGAAGTCTGAATCTCTGGTAGTTCCGACAGCCGGGATTCGCCTTTCTGTTGCGAACCTCTGGATCGGCAGAGACTGTTGAGCTGCGGCATTTGCAACCGAAACCTTTCCGATGAAAGTTTCATCCAAACGTTCCTGCGTTTGTGTCCGAAGAGAGTTCGTTATACCAGCAAGAAGAATGATGACTCGGTAGCCAGCGTCCGCAGCCTTACAGATCAAGGCTGAATAATTGGTTGTTTTGCCCATCTGCACGTTGCCCATGACCATCCCTCGGACCGCTTGGTACGACGGGTCTAGAGGATCACCACAAAGATCAAGGATTTCATCGGTGTCAGAATCAAGTGTTGCTACTACGCTAGATGGTAGAGTTCCAGTCTCTCGATAAAATTTACTAAGACGGTTCCAGTAATAAAACTCCAGATCGGATTTCTTTTTTGAAAGCCAAGGCTGATGTCCCTTAGAAATCACGGCACCACGTCTTTGTGTCACCCTGAAACTTGCTTGCAATTCGCGAATGATAAATACTGTTGCTTCCTCGTCGAGATGACTGAAAGGCCCTTCGCGCACAATTTCTTCGATAGTACCTTCTGGCAAACCCGTGCCACTCGCGAAAAGATCGGCGTATTTTTGTTCAATGTTCAAACGGAAATAGGCAAGTTCTGCATCATGCATCTACCACCATCCTTTCGACTTCAAATGTTCCTCGACAACAGATGTTTGGCCTGCCCACGGCTCAGTCACCTGAAGTAATTCCCACAACTTCTCGAATGATCCTTCTGAGCGCGCGAGGAGAGATGGCAAGGCCGTTTCGAGGTGTTCGATAAAAGCGTCACGACCTAGAGCGCTCTGGTTCATCATCTCAGGCCTCACAGCAAAATCTTCGCCAATGCTGATTGCCGGAAAGCAATCCTCAATAACTCCCAGTGTAGCCATGAATGATTGGGCGACTTCGGCATTCTCATGCTCAAGCAACTGCAAAATGAGGGGATGCTCGCGATTGAGGTAATATCGAACTTCACCGTTACGGACATACTTTGCCCATACTGGAGTTTTACCATCGGTAGGCTTGATCCTACCTCCGCGCGATTGAAACACTTTTCCAGACTGGCTTTTGAGACCCTTTACGATTTCTTTCAATCGTGACCGCAATCCAGATGGCAGCTGGGCTTCAGACTTATCCACCGTAATCTTCCAGATTGCGTCGAGGCTATTGGGGATGCTCACGGCTACCCTGACCAACTGAGACAACTCACCATGTCGCACCAGCCGAAACCAAGTGCCATGCATTATCAAGCGATTCTGCCGATAGATGTAGAAACCCTGGTTTCGGACGAAGCCTTCCTCACCGCCCAACCTCTCATGGTCATGTGACGAAATCTTCGAGAAATGCGGCAGGATGAAGGCCTGAACATTGAACGGTTTACCTTCCAGTTCGAGATGCTCCACTGGACCTTCCTGAGTTGCCAAATGATCGCGCAAGAACGGATCGACAGGAGCAAGCAGCCCACCATTGAACGAGATCTTCAACTTTCTGAGGCCGAACTCCCCCGCAATATAGCGGTGAAACGTAAGTGCCAATTCAGACTTGGCGTGCGCGACTATCTCGTTGAAGCCCTTGCTGCTAACCCTTCCAAACTCGGAAAGGCGGTCGCATTTGGTCCATATGACTTCAGTTCCATCACGCTCAAGAAGCTTGCTGTTCGCAATATTTTCAATTTCGAAGGGCTCGAGTATCCCCATTTTCCAGTCGGCAAGATCATCAAGATCCCAACTTGCACCAGAAAGAACGCCTTCCTTTCTCGTCAGAACAGTTAAATGCCTACATTGAGAAAGCGACGCGGACTTCATGCCCCAACCAAAGCGCCCTAAATCGTCGGGAGCGCGCTCGTCATCTGGATTTGCACTTGCAGGTCGCATGGCATCATAAAGTTCCTCTTCGCTCATGCCATGGCCGTCGTCGAGAATTCGGACTACCGGTTCGCCGTCGTGACGAATACAGAGAATATCAATAGAGTACGCCTTGGCCTTGATGCTATTATCCAACAGATCAGCAAGTGCACTTGGCAGATCGTAATTTCCAAAGCTCCGCGCAGAAGTCATAAGCGCAGCTGCATCAGGTGGATTATTTGTGTACTTCACCAAGCGTCGAATTCCTACCCAGAACATCTCCTTCTAATATAGTGATCATCTTTTTTTTCTAACGTAAATGGTTATTGTCAAAAAAGTTTTCTTCTATCGACCGTCGTTCATCACAGGGCATTAATTGTTCGATTTAATTGGCAAAAAACACGAAAGCCCGCGACAAGCGCGGGCTTCGGAAAGCGGGCAACCACTGCTGTCGTTGCGTCGCAGTCATTAGATTGGCGACATACTGAAGAAGAGTTAATCAATTCGCCCCAGTTCCGCCACCAGCCAATCCGTTTGAGCTAGCGTCCTATCCTGTCGCTGATCTTCTGAAGAAGTATTGGCGACTTCCATCAATCGCTGGCCCAGTAACAGGGCTGGTCCCAAATTCCTTCAGCTGAGCAACGACAGATCTGGCCGAAGTATTCTTATGTGCTGCCAAGCAGGAAGCTGAAATATAATTCGCTTTGAACCCCTCGATCGCATCCAATGAAACCTGCCTGCGAAGACGCCCGTCTAATGGAACAGAGATTGTTTCAAGAAATCCTTTTTGCACGAGATTACGTGTTGCCTCTTCGTTTAACCCAAGCATTCTTGCAGCTTCACGAATGGTAACAGCCCATTTGATAGTACGTTTCTCGTTATATAGAAAAGCTCGAAAGTCTGGTTCATTGAAGAACAGATCATTCAGCTTTATTCCGTTCCTAGCGTGCCTAAGAGCTTTTAGCTCTCCGCTTAGGATCGACTGTACCAAGTCAACAATACAAAGACCCTTGGCCGTACAGCGGCGCACTGCTTTATCAAAGGCTATCGGTTCTTGTCCCGAACTGTATCGGTTCGCACGATTAATCAAGGATGCAAGAAATTCCCCGATATCACACTTTTTGAAGGCCCAGTGCTGAGAACCATCAACCTTCGGCCCCTTGACGGCTTTGATCAAGCCTGCGTTCACCAGTTTCATGAGTGGGTGCTTTGAAACGCCTAGCAGTTCCTGAGCGTCATTGGTTCCAAGCAGGTTTTCGCGCGCGTTTCGGTACCGCTCAACCTCCGAGACCTCTATGACGCGAAGACATCTGCTTTGCATCTGTCTCGTGGTTGCAGCCAAACTTCCCTCGGCGATATCACGTCTCAGGATACTTGGATGAATACCAAGGCGTCGTGCTGCTTCCGCAACCGTAATAAACGACTGATCTTGGGACCATTCCTCTGACAGTCGTTTACTGGTTGGCACGACAAACCCAGCAAACCATTTGCCTTCAATGTATTTGGCAAATTCGGCCCGGATGAGATGTAGATGCTCAACTTCCTGCTGCTTACGAAACAGATTGGTGTAGAGCGATCGAAATTCTGCCTCGAGCCCGACATGTTTTCCAACGTCTTGTTCGGTGAATTGCCGCACCTCATCAAGCAGCAAGTGAAACCCGTTCGGCCAATCAGCAAGAATCACAGAAACCCGGTCAAACACCTCACGCAATGCATCAGCGGCAAGATTGTAAAACAGTTGTCGGCCGGTCCCACGCCCTCGACCTGAAATATAAGCCGCTAGGAACATCGTGTGATTCAGAAGGTCCGTGAAACTCAACTTCTGAAATGCCGGATGCAAGGAGCAGCTTTCGTCTGCCAGCTGACCGTGGAGACGCTTCTCCAGCAACCTGCAGAAACCTATTGTTTTATCGGGTGCTGAACGCGGCCGGAACGACCTCAAATCCGCACCACAGTTACACTCCAGAAGGTTCTCACGCCCCCAACCAATACGGCGATCACATTTTCTGCAACTTTCAAGCAGATATGTCCCGTGTTTCGGGCAGGCACTTAAAAGCTTGAGATCCCACACGGCACGATGGTACGGAGCTTCGCTCAAGCATTCAGGACAATAGCGAAAGGAACGCCTTTCCTGTGCACAGATATGAACTTCATGCGCCCCCACACGAACCCACCGAGGCGCCACAACTCGGTTCTGCATATTTGAAAGCTCGCGGTCCTGGAGATTTAGCGCGCTTGCCAACTTTGCAATGTCATCACGCGGCAAATATGTGCGTGGATGAATACCAAGCTGCCTCAGCATCCAGTTTGCATTGTGATAACCATTTTCCGTCGAAACCCTGAGCAGATATCCTCGGAAGCTCTCAGCCTTTTCCGGCTTAGGACGTACCAGTAGTGACCGATCACCTGACATGTGTCTCACCTTGCTGAGAGTACTTCGTTAACGTTTTGAGAACGTGATCTCGCGCTAATCGACGGGATGCATCCCGCCACCGACATATGCCTGCTCTCGGGAAGCGGGTCGATTGCTTGCCCATCCCAACTGTCGAGAAACGGATTGAGAACTGCCTTGTCTGGTACAAGGCGCTCTCTGAACGATTTGGCAAGGTGCTGCCGGGTTATTGACGAAGCATTGCATTTGGCTGATTCGTAGGCGGCACCATGGAGTAGCTTGATCAGCAGAGAAATCAAGCCTTTCGTCGCAGCATGGCAGCGGACAGCTTGGCTCTTCAAATCGCTTCGGCTTCCCAAGATATCTGTTAGCTTTCCGTCTACAGCGTCGAGAATCCTGATGAACTCTGCACGCTCCGCCTTGTCATCCCAGTCAAAGGGCGAGAGTTCTGTCTGATAACTGAAACGCCGCATCAGCTGTTCATTGGCCGACAGAACATTTCTCGAATACGGAAGCCCAACCAAAGCCACCGGGATCGATGTGTTGGAAATGAGGTTCTTGAGCCAATCAGAAACATCAAGGATTACCTGCTCGCTCTTGCGATCGATAAAGTGCTGAAACTCATCAAGGATGATGAGTTTCGTTCCGCACTCCCGGAGCAGCTTGCGAAGTCTTTTGGTTCTTTGTTCAAGTGTGCCCCGATCGGAAAGAGGGTCGCCAAGCTTATCGAGAAGCTCGGACGCCATATTCTTCATTGTCGCCGGCACAGGGATTACGGCGCTCAGAACCGGAACCAATTTACGGTCCTGGGCTTCGACAGGTTGGTTATCGACGAGAAAAGCCTTTGCAAGCGTCGACTTCCCAACCCCTGAAGGACCATGCAGAAGCATACAAACCGGCTCTCCATAACCCGTATAGGACTGCATGCATTCATCAAGCCGTGCCAACCCGGTTTTAAAGGAACGATGGCGGATCAGCACATCACCCATCACCTGATTGATGCCAGAAAGCTTGTCTGGATTAACAGAAATGCTCATACGTCGTCCTTTCCGACCGCCTGAATACGCCGCATACCGTCAGCAAGAAAATCGTCATCTTCGACCAGGTTGTCGCGATAATCTTCCTCCTCGGCCCTTCGCACAGCATCAAATGAGATCTCATAAGAAGTGTTCGGTTCGACCATACGATCTTCATTTGGGGCTGCTTGGCTGGACGACTCACGAAACCGTCCAATCCGTGCATTGGTTGTGCGTTTCCGCTTCTTGGTCTTGGCCGATTCCTGAATAAGGTCGTGAATGTGTTCTTTGACTTTCGCAAGTTCAGTTGGATCGATCTGACGCGCCCCCATTTTCCGAAGATACTTACGAAGGATCTTGTGCGGCCATAACCCGAGTCCTTCTGCGTATTCGGGATCCAATGCCGGGACATTGAAATAGGTATTAGTTCTGGGATCACGGACATGAATGCGGCCCATATTGGTCGGGTCAAACTTCATATCTACCTGAAAATCCTTGGTAGAACTGTTGCGGAGCTCGGTCAGCGTTCTTGAGCTGTACCAAATGCCCTCTATGACGATTCCTTTGGGGTGAATTTTCCGAATTTCCTTGAAGCAGGAAAGAAGAACATTGAGGTCCTCCTGATCGGAAATAAGCCGAGGTGGAAACGTCTCCACACCTTCAGTCCATCTCTCAAGCGGTATTGCTCGTATACCCTCGTGCATCTTCTTGGCATGAATTTCCACAATCCATTTACACAAGACATGCTCAAGAAGCGCGACAGGAACGCTAGCCTCTCCAACCGCATCATTCTCAGAGCGTGCATCCTTGTTGTGAAAGGTTTTGCCCGGCGCATCACACAGCAGAGATCGGTTGATCTCACCAAAAATCCTCTCCACAACGCCTTTGGTCCATGGCGACTTCACTTTGTTATGCTGAATGGTGATACCCAGTTGGGCACACGCGATTTCCAGGTCTTTGGAATGGAATTCAGGCCCGTTGTCCGTAACAAGAACCTCAGGCACGCCATAACAAGGCCATGTGCCTTCAATGTCAGGGTAACGCTCGTTGACCCATTCCTTGGTTCCAATCGCATTGCGCAGTGCCATCATAACACTCGCTGAACCTGGCGCTTCGAAGCCGAGATAAAAGCCCAAAGGCATCCGTGAAAAATGGTCAATGATCAATGTGAGTGTTGGCCGCCCCAGTGGAATATCGAGATCCTCATCGTAGGCGATGATATCGAGAAGACTGTGGTCGATCTCTACCCGCTCAAGCGGTCGAGAGGAGAACGCACCTTTTCCCACGTGTCGCGTTTCCTTATCCGCAATGTATTTTCCATATCGACCCTTCAAGTATGTGTATGGCTCGAGTTTCTCGATTTCGCGATAAAGAGTTCTAAGCGTCGGCACCGCCAGTTGATCAAATGCTGGTCTATATGCATTCAGTCTTTCGATTTCGACGACGACAGCAGAGTAAACATCCGTTGGCCTAGGCCTGGACGTAACCAGAAATCGCTCATTAATTACGGCCTGAAGGATTTCGAGTACCTCAGGAGAAAATCGTCGTTGTCGGTTCCCGCGGCGCTTTGTTTGCGGCACCAAAGCCACAGGATCACCGCCAGCCTGACGGTAAAGTTTGCACCAGTTATAAAGCGTTGCCACTGACGGCGGTTTAGGGTCGTTAAGTTGTGCCGCACCAATTTCGATGCTGGCTTTCACCAAGGCGGCACGACTCTCTGCAACCCTCGGCTTCTCGACCAATTTTACGTAGGCAAGCCTGCGACGAAGCTCATCGCGATCTTTTTCGGGAAGGATACTCAGGTCCCGGCGTTCTAAAACTTTGTGCTTCCGGTCACCAACGATGATGGAAGCTTCACCGTTGGCAACGGAAAACGCCAACTCAGGTCTTGGGATTTTCACCAATTGACCGTCATCTTCGGACTCAAGCTGAAGAATATCCCCTGCAAGGCAACGACGAACGGCATAGATCGTTTCACCAACAGACACCTCAGTTCCCATACCGATGCGAACAGCAACCATTACGAAGCCCTCCGCAGACAAACAGGCGTATCGTCGTTGTCAATCGGTTGATTAATATCGACGCCAAGACTGCCTTGAGCGATGAGTGCGTAGACGTGCGAGAACGGAACACCATGCTCTTTCAGATGTTCGAACAACTCTTCAAGGGTCTGAACCCCACTATCAACGAGATTGATAACAACCTGCTTACTGGCGGGATTTACGATTTCGCGCTGATACCGCAAGAGTTTGGTGATGTTTGAAAGTCGCGGTTCTTTTCGGATTTCGCGCTCGGTCATCACCATGAAATCTATGCCTTGCGCGCTGTAGTACTCCCGGAATGCCACAAGTCTCTCTTTCAAGGGGCTTGCTATGGACTGTTCGTAAGGCTTCACCTCAAAGACAGTTACGCCAGTTGTCATCTGCGCGATAAAATCGGGTGTGTATTTACGCCTTTTTCCGCTATCGAAATAAGTAAGAGGCTCTGGTTGCTCCCGATATGACAACACCGCCGGATCAAACTCCAACAAACGGATCATGTCGCGCTCGAGCTGGGACTCCCAGTGGACGACCCGACTTGATTTCAAGCTTGGGAAACGGCCGACAACGCGATGCGTTGTTCGACGGACAACCTTCCTGCTTCTTTGTGCATGGGGATCAAACATCATTCACAATCCACGTTATGATTCGTGGCATATTATGATCTGAATCAACTTTGCACAATCAAAAAATTCTGCTATTGGTGATTGAAAGAAACTTCCAACACCGTGGAAAAGAATCAAAATGAGCACACAATCGTTCGATGAACTTCTTGCAAAACTCGATAATGCCCGGGATCGCAGACTTCCATGGACAGAGATCGCAATGCTCATTAATGCGATCGAGAGAACGCCAGCAGGTAAGCAATACTCTGCAAATAAAGAACATTTCTGGGAAATGCTTGCTCAGAAAACGCGATACACACGCAACGCATTGCAACGCATGCGCTCAACACTCATCCGCGGAAATGCCATCGCAGATCGCGAAAAAATGAAACTGCAAGAAATTCTCGGACAGCGCGCACTCGAACCAAATGCCCTGTTTGACGTACTGGGTCACTTTCACACTGCAGAATTGTTCGCACGTATTCACAGTGCAGATCCAGACGCTGCACTCGATCTCTTGGCTGAGATGCGAGACAAAAAGGTCCCGGTTGTTCGCATCAAGGAAATCCTCAGTGAAGTAACGAACCGCAAATACTCTTCATCAGCCGCTCCAACGTTCCTGATGCCCAAAGACGCCCTTCACAGAAAAGACGCGCTTGCTCTGATCGATGAGCACAAGTCGCTTCTTTATGGAGGTGACGATGTCAGTATCTATTTTAAAAGATACAACTTCGAATTCGTCAGCATTGACGCTGTTGGCATTCGCTGTGGCGAGGATGGCGCCTTACAGCTGGTTGACGGCTTCATGTTCATGACCGGCTCCCCAAGAAACAACAAACTCGCTTTCCAGAACCTGCTATCAGATATCGATTATCGATCGAGCTTTTTCCGGCACGTATGGCTTTGCAGAAACAGCTCGTTCCGTTGGCCATCAGAAGAAATTAATTTTGCGATTGATGCTCTGGACATTCATCAAGTCGGGATAATCGAATTTGATGAAACGGGCAGCGAAATGAAGATTGTTCGTCGTCCAAAAGGAGACACCCGGCCCTCTCGTTATTCTCTAACCCTTCGCGAAATCATGCGTCAGGGCATACCAGATTTTGGAATGGTCTAATGCCTGATCAATTATTTTCCTGACAAACGGTATTTCGTCGAACGGCCGCGTCCTTCGCAAACGCATAGATAGCCTTTGTCAACCAGGTCAGTAAGGTGGCGCGTCGCTGTCGCCTTACTAACGCTATTAATCGCAGCATATTGTGATGCGCTTATGACATTTTGATCCGCATCATCATGCAGCAACACAAGAATTCTAACTTGTTGCGTCAGAAGTCGATTTTCTGGCTGCATTGTCACGAGGCTGTTCGCTTCAACACTCCAGCTTAATCTCGTTATCGCACCTTCAAGTGCATTTTCCAAAGTTTTGAAAAACCAAACCATCCATTCCGTTATTTCCAAACCGAAAGACTGAGTTTGCTCCAACACTCGGTAATAGTTCTCACGGTCGGCTAATATGTAAGGCGCCATTGGGTACAAGACAGCATTGCTGTCTGACTGAAACAGTGCCAGGTCAGCAACCGCGCGTGCGCTCCTGCCATTGCCATCTTCGAACGGATGCAAGGTCACGAACCACAGGTGCGCCAAAGCAGCTCGCGAGACCGGGTCTATTTCTTTGCTTTCCCGACTGGAAACAAACCAATTAAGGAATGCTTCCATCTCAATTTCGACGCGTGATGCGTCAGGGGCTTCGAAATGAATTTTCCGGTCGCAGGTTCCACCGGAAACCACCTTCATATCTTCAGTTCGCCACGTTGCAGGCTGTCCGATTTGAGCTGGCGAGTAGGTCCTCTCGAACATGCAGCGCTGCCACATCCCCAATCGATGCAGAGTAAGGTCTTGAGAGGACTCGTCAAAAACGGTTGATATCAAAGCAGCGGCGTTTCCCTCCAGCAGCCCGACACTCTTGGCCTCATCGCAAGAGGAAGGTCGGCCAAACCCTCGCTCGATTTCATAGGATACTTCAGTTGCGTTTAGGTACTCGCCCTCAATTGCAAAAGAAGCAACAATGTTCTCAGTAAGTGCTTTGGTGATTAAGGCTCGTCTGCCGTTCAGCGAGTTGACCAATCCGGCCAGGTATCCCTGTTTATGATAAACAGAAGGTAAGTAGGGTTGGGTTTGCTGCCTATCCCAAGTGAAGTTGGGCCAATCACTGTGCTGCCAGTTCCATTTGCCCATCACAATACCTCCTCGTGAGCCGATTAATCACCATATTCGGCTCACATTATGACGTGAATAAATTTCACGGAAGAGGCAAAACCTACAACAACTCGCGATTTTGGCAAAAAATAACCCCCCAAGAGGCGCATCACTGAGCTCCTAAGAACTGCAGGATAAGCGTGGGGGGTGTTGTTATGGAAAATATATAATACCGAGCCATCAACCTGCAATTCAAATCGCGGGATATCAGCCTACTTTCAAATTCCCGCAAACCGATACCAACTTCAAATCTGAACTGTCAGCGCTTGTGAGTTCAAGTCGAACCTTTTGGTCAACTCTATCGGCATCGTGTATTCGAGCTCTTTACCGTCACTAAGCAAATAAGACGTTGTTTGCGGTTCGCGGTATGCATCCATTTCCATCTTTGAAGCACCAACATAAAGCCCACGAATTAGACGAAAACAGCCGCTGTGGGTCACGATCACATGTGGGTTGTCGACGGAAAGCGTGGCAAGCCAATGCTTGATCCTTGTACTTAACTGATTTTTGCTCTCTCCGTCGGGGACCTGATAACCCCAAAAATCACGTTGGTGTGCATCAAACTCCAGAGGACGGAGCCGAGAAATTTCTGGCAAGGTCATGCCCTCCCATGCGCCATAGTTCCGTTCCGCAATGGCATCGTTGTATTGGAAATCCGAGTACCGGATTCCCCAGCAATCGGCGAGAACAGAGGCTGTCTGACGCGCGCGACCAAGTGGACTGGAGAAATAACTAACGGCTCTATCAGCAGACAACTTCATCCAGATATCACGTGTGTTTTCGGCAACGGCGCAAACTTGTCGGAACCCGTTTACAGTGAGTGGTGCATCTCGTTGGCCCTGCAAGCGTCCTTCGATGTTCCACTGGGTTTCACCATGGCGGATCAGCACAATTGTCGGGAGTTTCGTTTCAGACATTTTCAAACCTTTGCGATCCTAATCACAAAAAAGGGCATTGAGCCGCCATGGCGGCTCAATGCTCCAATTGGTTAAAATCAATCGCGGATCAGAACCGCCTGGGCAGGGTCAAGCTTAAGCGCAACGTTTTCACCCTTTTCCATACGCTTCTTGCCACGCGTATGTCGTTCGTCGACCAACAGTTCCTGACCGTTTACATCGATCGCATAGCGCACCATCCCGCCGAGGAACTCGGCAGAAGCAACCAAGCCTGACAAGGAGTCGTTCGCACCATCAGCCGCAAACTCGATACTTTCAGGACGTACCACCAACCGTGCTTTGCCAGTTGCTTCGTCTGCATCGACCGGAATGAGAAGGTCGGCACCGCAATCGAAGCTCTTGCCCTCCGCAGATGCGACAACCTCACCTTCGAGGATGTTTGCGGTCCCAAGGAATTTTGCAACGAAGCTGTTGGCTGGATTATCGTAAACCTCGTCAGGGCGACCAATTTGCTGCACCACCCCGTCTGCCATAACGGCAATTCGGTCACAGATCGTGTTTGCTTCTTCCTGATCGTGGGTGACGAAGATCGTGGTAATGCCCAAGCGACGTTGCAACTTGAGAAGGTCCTGCCGCATTTGCACACGCAAATTCGCATCAAGGTTTGAAAGCGGCTCATCAAGAAGAAGAACACGCGGTTCCACAACGATGGTACGTGCAAGTGCAACACGCTGCTGCTGTCCGCCTGAAAGCTGCGACGGAAAACGTTCGGCATAGTCCCCCATGCCAACCAGTTCCAGTGCTGCACGGACTTTCGGCCCGATTTCTGATGCCGGAACCTTGCGTTCTTCAAGGCCAAAGGCAACGTTTTTGGCAACCGTCATATGCGGCCAAAGTGCATAGCTTTGGAACACCATGCCGACATTACGCAGCCAAGGCACAGACCCGACAATGTCCTGTCCATCAAGCTTGATCTGACCTTTCGGGGTCGGACCAAATCCGGCGATGGCACGAAGAAGGGTCGATTTACCCGAACCGGACGGGCCGAGAAAGGCAAAGAATTCGCCCGGACGAATGGCCAGATTGACCCCTTTGAGAACTTCGGTATTGCCGAATGACAGGGAAAGATTTTCGATGTCGATCTGAACCGGTGAGGATTGCATCGTGGTCATGGTGTCGGCCTCCGCGCGACGATTATTGGAAGGAGTTCTTGTTACGGTCATGCGACGTCCCCTGTGGCTTGTTCCATGCTGCTGCGCTGCTGACGCGCACGATCAACCATGCGGTGTGACAGATAAGTTGCCAGACCAACGATGATCACAGCCATGACACCCAGTGCCGCACCCGGACCACGTCCGGCCGCGGATTGCATGAACAGGTAAAGTCCATAGGCAAGCGGTGCGTCATTTTCAGTCGAAACAAGCATGATGGTTGCCGACAATTCGACCGCAGCGGTCGAGAAGCTGGTAACAAAACCGGCCACAAGGCCGCTTGCCATCAGCGGAACGACAATGCGCCGAACCGTACGGAACTTCGATGCACCAAGGTTTTCCGATGCTTCTTCAAGTGACGGCGAAACCTGCTGCAAGGCAGCGGTGCAGGAACGAAGCGCATAAGGCAAACGGCGTACAGCAAGGGCAATTACAATAATCCCCCACCAGGTTGCCATCGGCTGATCGGTGAAGGGCATATTCACGCCATAGAACACACGCAGATAACCGATACCAAGCACAACGCCCGGAACTGCAAGGGCCGACACGGCAAGGTAATCAAGCCACTTGCGACCAATCACATTGGTGCGCATCACCACGTAGGCGATGGCGGTGCCAAGGACGATATCGATAACCCCGGCAAGACCGGCATAGATCAGCGTGTTTTTGATAAAGGTCCAGGCAGAGGTAAATGCCGTGCCATAGTGGCTGGTGGTGAAGCTGTCAGGCAGGACACTAAAGGACCAGACAGACCCAAAGGACAGCAACAACAAGCCCAAATGCGGGGCCAGAACGATCCCCAGGATAGAGAAGATCACGACATAACAAAGAATTGCTTCATGCGAACGCAGATCGCGCTTGGAAAGACCGCCCCCGCCTTTTTGCGTCGTCGAATAATCCTTGCCGCGCATGCCAAGGAACGCCACCCACATCGCAAAGACCGAGAAGACAATCAGGATACAGGAAATCACATAACCCATCGGATCAGAAATACCGATCGACGAAATACGCAGATAAGCCTGCGGGGCCAGCATGGTGTTGACGTTCAGCAAAAGCGGCGTTCCAAGATCGTCAAAGACCTTGACGAAAACAAGCGACGCGCCGGCAATATAACCCGGCATGGCCAGCGGGAAGACAATGCGGCGGAACAGACGGAAACCACTTGAACCCAGCATCTGGCCTGCTTCTTCCATCGAACGGTCAATGTTCTGAAGGCTGGCACTGAGATTGATCAGGATGAACGGGAAATAGTGAATGGACTGAACGAAGATGACGCCATTCAAACCTTCCATGAAGGGAATGTCGAACCCGAACCAGTCGCGCATCAAAAGGTTTACGCTGCCATTCGATCCAAACAGCAATTGCATGGCCACCGCACCGATAAAGGGCGGCATGATCAGCGGCACAAAGGCAAGCGTCTGGATAATAACCGAACCCGAGAAATTGAAACGGGTCGTGAAATAGGCCAGAGGCAGCGCAAATGCCGACGCAAACACGACAGACATGCCCGACACATAGACCGAGTTGAAGAAGGACTGGCGGAAAAGCGAACTGTTAAAGAAGTCCTGGAAGTTCACCATCGTGAACGAACCACTGGACGGGTCCTGGAACGCCACCTGAATAACTTTCAGGACCGGCACCAGAAGGAATGCCCCAAGGAACAGGACCACAATCCCAGCGACCATGTATGGACCAAGCGAAGAAAAACGCACCGGTCGCGCAATAGCGGCGGAGGACATGAGTATTCTCCAATGTCGGGAAATTAGGCCCCTGCCAGAGAGGTCAATGTGATGAAATTCTCTGGCAGGGAGGGTGAGCATCATGCAGTCCCCGCGCATACCCCCAGCGGCTGCGTGGTCGATCTACATGATACCAGGGAGGTCAGTACGACTTAGAACATGAAGCGGGCCGTATTCGCGAGCTCGGCTGCTTTCTGGTAGTTCTGAACGATCTGGTCATCCCATTCCTGTTCGATCTCGGCCTGACGGCCTTCTACCTTGTCGGTCTGCTTTTTACGTTTGGATTTGAAGATCGCGGCAAATTCAGGATCATTTGCCTTTGCTTCGTCAATCGGCAAGGTGTGAAGAAGTGCCTTGGCATCCGCGATCAGTTTGGTTGCTTCGGCATTGGTAGCACCGCTTTCAGCCAGTGCGACTTCGGCTTCCTGGATGGCAACAACTGCTGCACGCAGGTCTTCCAAACGATAGGTGATCATCACGTCGAACAACGAGTTCACAACGTTATAACGACCTTGCGAAACCGCGGTGTCAAAGTTGACTTCGGATTTGATCGAACCGTCAAACGGGTTCGGCAGGCCCTTCGGTGCATTTGCATAAACGCTTTTATTGACCGGAAGACGCATGATTTTCGGATCGAACAACAGGCCCTGACCGGTTTCAGACATCAGGAAGTCGATGAATTTCTGTGCCGGTCCATTGTTGGGTGCGTTGTTGATCACACCGATATTGGCCGGAACAAGTGCGGTGACGCTCGGATAACGGAAATCAACAGGGAAGCCCGATGCCATCGACGAGAAACCGAAGAAGTCGATAACAATACCGATACCAAATGAACCGCTGTTGACCCCATCCGGAACACCAAAGCTGCGCTCGGTAATGGTTTTGGCGTTGCCCGACATGTCACGGATGGTCTGCCAACCTTTTTCCCAGCCTTCACCCTGAAGGATGGTTTCAATGGTCAGGTGCGTGGTGCCAGAACGCGACGGTGCAGAAATACCGACATGGCCGTTATAGACCGGCTTTGTCAGATCTTCCCATTCGGTCGGCTCGGGAAGTTTGAAGGCATCCATGTAACGTTCGTTCCACATGAAGCCATAACCCGACAGGGCAAAACCGGAATAATAGCCATCAGGATCGTTGATCGGATAACCGTTCAGTTCAGTGGCAACACCGCCGACAGAGGATTCATATTTCGCAAGAAGGCTGTTTTCTTTCAGCACTTCAAACGCATCGGGTGCCGATGCCCAAAAGATGTCGGACTGGTTGTTCTGTGCGGTTTCAATCAGGTATTTCACGCCAGACGAGGTGCTTTTATTCACGACCTCGACGGAAATCGACGGATTTTCCTTCATGAAGGCATTTTTGAAAACGTCGGTAAGATCAGACGGAAACGACGTTACAATGACAAGCTTGTCATCGGCGGCATGGGCCGTCGCAGTCGCAAGCATTGCGGCAATCGCAACACCTGTCCCCAGGTGGCGAAGAGTCTTGTGAACCATGTTGGACACTGGTTCCTCCCTATTTGGTTGTTCATTGACCGACACTGTCGGCAACCAAACAAGAGCAACGCCTATGCCAGAAAACTCAGCCCGCCAAACTCAATACAACCAATTGTAAAACAAAGATAAATTAAATACGTTCTCAACTTACCTAAGCCAAAACTGGGTCAAAATTGACACATTCTGCAAAAGATACGTGTCACTAACGACCCATTATTCAGTGCCTGCAAAGGCACGTTTGTCGATATTGTGGTGCTGCATCCGCAGATACAGTTTCTTGCGCGGGATCGACAAATAGTCGGCGGTTTCCTGAACGCGACCACCACAACGGCGCAAGGCAGATACAATGACCTTTTTCTCAAAGGCATCAATCTGATCAGGTAATGACATAATTCCGGTATCCCGCGGATCAGATGCCATCCCGGTATTTTCCAATTGCAGGGCATAACGTTCAGCCGCATTGACCAGTTCACGCACATTACCCAGCCATGACTTTCCGCGCAGGTCATCAAGATTGATTTCGCTGATTTCCGGGATGGTCAAACCATGCTTGCGACAGGCCTTGGTCACGTAATGCACGAAAAGAAGTGCGATATCCTCCCCGCGTTCGCGCAAAGACGGAATGGTCAGGGATGCAACTGCCAGCCGATAATAAAGGTCGGCACGGAAACGCGTTTCCTCGGACGCCAGCTCAAGGTCTTCCTTGGCCGCCGCCACCACGCGCACGTCAATATGGATCTGGGATTTCCCGCCAAGCCGTTCGATCACCTGCCCCTGCAAGGCACGCAAAAGCTGGGTTTGTTGACCAAGTGGCATGCTTTCGATTTCATCAAGGAAAAGCGTCCCGCCGCTGGCCTGTTCAAGCTTGCCGATACGACGACGATCTGCACCGGTAAAGGCCCCAGCTTCATGACCGAACAACTCGCTGGCAATCAGGTTTTCGTTCAGTGCACCACAGTTGATGGCAATGAACGGCCCGTCCTTGCGCGGTCCCAATTCATGCAAGGCACGGGCAACCAGCTCCTTGCCCGTCCCGGTCTCCCCATAGATCACCGTATTGACATCCGCCCCGGCAACGACGGCGATTTGCGCCCGTAACCTTTCGATTTTGGGATGGTTGCCCATAATGTGATTTTCGATTTTATAGCCGTCCGAACTGCTATTGCTTAGACGCCGGTTTTCCAAAACCAGCCGGCGCAATTCAGCCGCGCGCACCATCACGGCAAGCAATGTGTCAGGGTCGGCAGGCTTTTCGATGAAATCATAGGCCCCGGCTTTGACTGCCTTGGTCGCCATCGGAATATCACCATGCCCGGTCACGATAATGACAGGGATTTTCGGATCAATGCGCTTAACTGTGTCAAGAACACCAAACCCGTCCAATCCCGGCATCCGCAAATCGGTCAAAACCACACCGGGCCAAGTAGCATCAAGGGTCGCAACGGCAGCAGCCCCGTCTTCGAACGGATGCGGTGCGAAATCATTCAGATGCAGGGTTTCTTCCCAGGCACGGCGAATTTCGGCTTCGTCATCAATCAACAGGACTGGTGGTTTTACACTGTTATCGGTCACGTTTTAAACAGCTCCACAGTTGCGGTCGTTCCACCCTGATCACAGGTGCCTGGCAAGACCTGCAAACGGCCGCCAAGGTCACGAATGATATTGAATGAAATCGACAATCCAAGCCCCAGACCTTTGCCCGGCGGCTTGGTTGTAAAGAAAGGTTCAAACAGTTTATCGCTGACTTCCGGTGCAAATCCGGTGCCATTATCAGCGACTGAAATGATTGCCCGACGGTCGGTTTCACTGATCACCAGATGCAAGGTCGGGTCATCCTGATGTTCGACCGCATCAATGGCGTTGCTGATCAGATTGACCATAACCTGTTCAAGCTTGGCCGGGTCGGTCAGGACATGAACCGGGCCGTCGGGATAATCGCGGACAAGTTTGATATTGCCCCGCGTCACCGGGTCTTCGAACAGCGACAGTGCGTTCTCCAGAACCTCGATCGCGCTATGGCGTGTTACAGCTTCTTGCGGTCGACGGGCAAAGCTTTTCAGATGGTTCGATGTCTTGGAAAGACGTTTCACCAGCCTGTCGATATCTTCAAGTTTCTCGCGGCATTTCTCGATTTCACCGCGCTCAAGATACAGCTCGGCATTGTGGTTATAGGAACTAAGCGCTGCCAATGGCTGATTAAACTCGTGGGCAATGCTTGCTGATAGCTGCCCCAATGCGGCAAGCTTGGCCGCCTGCAAAAGTTCAGCCTGAGTTTCACGCAAATCCTGTTCGGCCTGATGACGCAGGGCAATCTCGTGGCGCAACTCGCTATTGGTTTCCTGAAGAACCTCGGCATGAGTTTCGAGTTCCTGGGACTTGTGGCGGAACAATCGCACAGCATCGGCAAGCTGCCCGATCTCGTCCATGCCATCGACCAGAACCCGATGTGCAAAGTTGCCATCGGCGATAATCTGCATCGAAGACAAAACGCGCATCAATCGCTGCAACAACTGTCCACGAATGAAGAACACCGAAAACAGGACCAACAACACAACGGTGGCAAGACCGGCCAACACCCCGAACAACTGCCCGTTTTGGACTTCCTGTTTGATCTGAAGGGATACACCTTCGGTACGCTGACCACTCTCGCGCACAGTATCTGCAACAAGCCCGCCCAACGCCTCAAGCAAGATGGCACTTTCATTCTGAAGCTGGGCATTTTGGCGACGAAGGGCCGTTTCACGCAGCTTCAGTTCAAGCAAATCACGCGGACTATCGCCATAGGATGCAATTTCGCGCCAGATTTGAAGCAGGGTGATGGAACTGCTGTTTTGCTGCAGCGCCGGCAGGTTTTCATTGGCCTCCGAAATGCTTTCCAACAGGCGCAAGCGAAGTTGTTCAATCGCCCCGAAATCATCTTCGCCAACCGCACGCAACATCAAACCCACAATCAGGTTACAGGCCGCGTGCAAACGCCCCAGTGCCTCGGTAAACCGGACTTCGTTGATTATCGGATCAGCCTGAATTTCCTGTCCCGGTGTCGCGAAACTGCGATCAATTGCCGATGTCACATTGAAATTGGCATCAATCAGCAAAGGATCAACTTCGAGCAAAAAGTCACTATGCAGACGATTGATCCTTGCCACCTGTCGGCCGAGATCATCGCGCATGGTGAACTTGCCCGCGACATTGGCATCAAGCTTTTCTACATTGCCCATCAAGGCGTCAAGTAAACCGGTCAGCTTTTCAGTAAGCTCCGGCGCATAGTTCGCAAGTTCGTCACTTAGCTGTTTCAGGTCCCTGAAATGACCTTCCAGACTATTCAGGGCTTCTTGCCGGCCATATTGGGTCGTCGCACTTCCCAAGCGCGGTGTATCAACCCTGATCTCCTGACCGATTTCGGCAAAACGCGCACTTGTCGCCGTCACCGACAGGTTTTCCGATGCCAGATCGGCAACCGTCTGACTGACCCCGCCAAGGGTCAGATTTGAAATCACCGTTGCCATCACGGAAACACTGGCGATGACAAAAATCGACAAGGTCAACTTGGATTTAAGGCTGTTTGGGCGCCACTTCATTTCACGGTGCCCGTATCAAGGTGACTTTGAAACGAGTCCATGCGCGCGATCAACTCGCGGGCCGATTTGAAACGCTGACTGAAATCGTTTGACCAGCTGTCTTGCACCCGCAGTCTGCCAACAACCGTGTTTTCAGACGGTATGACATCGGAAAACACCCGTTCAAAGCTGTGTTCATTGGCCATAAAGGCCGCAACCGGAACGGATTCAAGCGCATCACGCACCGCACTCAGCAACGGTTTGGTCGCGTCAGACTGGGCAATCACCGGTGTCGCTTCCAACCGGCGCAATGATTGCCAAAGTTTTCGAAGCTCAAGCAGCCGGTGCGTGATCATGTCATCATAAAGCGCGTTGACCACCGCCATGCGACGTGCTGCCAGTCTTAGATCAAGCCCCTGTGCCGGATTGTTTGCAGACGGTAGAAATCCGGCCTGCGGCCACAATTTCGGATCAATCGGAATTCGCCGGATTTCCGGTTGCAACAGCAACTGCTGGGCGGCAGCGCCACGCAGGAAATCAACGAACTCCAGAGACCGCACATTTTGCGCCCCCAATCCGGTCACTGCCACACTGGCCGGGAAATACCAGCCAGGCGAGAAAGATTGAAATAACAGGGCATCACCAGTTTGCGGCTCAGACTGGGCCAGAAAATCGATCCCGATCCCATAGGGGAACCGATTACGTGCAACACCGTCGCGCACGCCAAAACTGCGTGCGGTGACGGTCGCAAGGTTCCCGCCAATTTGCGACAGCAAGGCCCAGCCATCCTGCCAGCCATATTGTTGCAACAGGCTTTCGACAAAAAGATGGGTGGTGCCGCTGCGTGACGGCGAACTCATACCCAGCAGGCCGTAATAATCCGGCGACGCAAGATCGGCGATTTCAATCGGCCCGTTTCCAAATGGCTGATCAGCCCCGGACATCACGCCGATTGTCGACAACGCAAACCCAAAACGTGATCCGTCAGGCGCATCTGGCTGAATACCGCCATCACCAATCGGTTTTGATACCTTGTCCGGGAACTTCGCCAAGGCATCTTGTTGATCAAGAAGTTCGAACGCAACCGGCGAACTGGCCCAAACGATATCAGGAACCGGGCGACGATTTTCGCGCACATGGGAAATCAGACCGATGGTGTTTTTATTCTGAACACAAACGTCCTCTGCACCCGTTTTCTGAACAAAAAGGTCGATAAACGGTTTGTAAAATGACGACGGATAGGACGTCAGAATGCTCAGTTCGCACGCGCCCGCTTTGCCGTATGTCGCAAATACCGCGATACCGGCAATCAGTCGGAGCACAGCGCGAAACGAAATCGCTGGCCACAAACGCATTGCGTTATTTTCCACGGATCGACGGCATTTGGGCCTGTTGTCCGCGCCTCCCGAATTGGTATTTGTTTTATATTTTTCCGACGGAGTAATACCCTGTCTGACGAACAAATACTATTCAGGAAGCCACTTCTTGGCGACCCTTTTCGACGAAATGGAACTCAGGGGCGATTCTTCGAACCAAATTTTCAGTCCATAACCACAAAAAACCATGGCTGCAAAAGTTCACAGCCATGGTTCCAACTTTACGCGTCACAGATTCTAGATTTATGCGTCACGTTTCCAGATTTATGAGTCAATTCACACCTGATGCCACTTATACGTCGAGATTGGCAACTTTAAGCGCATTGGACTGAATAAAATCGCGACGCGGCTCAACGACATCACCCATCAGGGTAGAGAAGACTTCTTCTGCCTCGTCCGCGTGATCAACACGCACCTGAAGGAGCGAGCGGACATTCGGGTCAAGGGTGGTTTCCCAGAGCTGATCCGGGTTCATTTCACCCAGACCTTTATAGCGCTGGATCGAAATACCGCGACGGCCATATTCCATCACCGCATTGACCAGATCGACCGGGCCACTGATTCTCCAGACCTTGTCCTTCGCACCAAACTCGGCACCATTTTCGAACAGTTCGCGCAACTCGCCAAGCAGGCCGGCAATCGCGCGGCTTTCGGCTGAACGCAAAATATTGCCGTCGATAACATAGCGTTCCTCAACCCCGCGCAGCATACGCCACATGACGATTTCATCCTGCGATGCTTCGCCCTTCCAGCCGCGATCAAAATCTTCCGACAGAAGATCAAGACGACTGGCAAGCGTATTCGCCGCTTCCTGACGTTTGGCATCATCGTCAAGCAATGCCGGGTTCAGGGCACCAGCCAAGACAGCCTGCTCAAGAACCGAGATCGGCAGTTTCAGCGAAAGCGGCTCAAGCAGCCCCTTGGCCTTACGCGCCAGTTCGACAATCCGGACCAGATCCGGACCGGCAACCTGAACACCACCACTGAGCGTCAGCAATGCATCTTCGGTCCCCTGCGCGGTCAGGTACTGTTCCATCTCGCGGTCATCTTTGAGGTACTGGACCGAGTTACCGCGTTTGGCACGATAAAGCGGCGGTTGCGCGATATAGAGATACCCGCGTTCAACCAGTTCCGGCATCTGACGGTAGAAGAAGGTCAGAAGCAGGGTCCGGATATGCGCACCATCGACGTCAGCGTCAGTCATGATGATGATTTTGTGGTAACGCGTTTTTTCAATGTTGAAATCGTCACGACCGATCCCGGTGCCAAGGGCGGTAATCAGTGTGCCGATTTCCTGGCTTGAAAGCATTTTATCAAAACGGGCACGCTCAACGTTCAGGATTTTACCACGCAATGGCAGGATTGCCTGGAAACCGCGTTCACGACCCTGTTTAGCTGATCCACCTGCGGAATCACCCTCCACGATGAACAGTTCGGCTTTGGACGCATCGCGTTCCTGACAATCGGCAAGCTTGCCCGGCAGGGATGAGATATCAAGCGCACCTTTACGACGGGTCAGTTCACGTGCCTTGCGCGCCGCTTCGCGGGCCGACGCGGCCTCGACCACCTTGGTGACGATTTTGCGTGCATCCTGCGGATGTTCTTCCAGCCACTGCTGAAGCCTGTCGTTCACGATGTTTTCGACAACCGGACGAACTTCGGACGAAACCAGCTTATCCTTGGTCTGGGATGAGAATTTCGGATCCGGTACCTTGACCGAAATCACACAGGTCAGGCCTTCCCGGGCATCATCCCCCGAAAGACTGACCTTTTCCTTTTTCACAATCCCGCTTTCCTGTGCATAGGAGTTGATCTGACGGGTCAGAGCCGCACGGAAACCGGCCATGTGGGTTCCGCCATCACGCTGCGGAATGTTGTTGGTAAAGCACAGCGTGGTTTCGTGATAGCTGTCGTTCCACTGCAGGGAAACTTCAACGGTAATACCGTCTTTTTCACCCACAATGGCGATTGGCTCCTCGATCTGCGGTGCCTTGTTACGATCGAGATATTCGACAAAAGCACG
>MDTG01078105.1_pt1 | contig 30879 bp, 32 predicted proteins | sample 811421 | NCBI WGS metagenome assembly MDTG01 (sample SAMN05326645, study PRJNA326480) | marine metagenome | isolation source: seawater | place: Pacific Ocean: South East | collected 2011
TCCAGAAGCATCAGTTGATGAATATGTAACGGTATATGATCCAACAGTGTCAGTATCTACAGTACCAGAAGTTACAACTGTAACTGCACCAGAGGCGTCTGTAGCTGTTGCTCCTAGTTCAGTATAAGTTCCGCCAAGTTCAACAGTAACTGTAGCTACACCCGACAAGGTAACAACTGGTGCTGTTGTATCAACAACATTAACTATTCTTGTTGCGGTGCTAGTGTTGCCAGCTGCGTCAGTAGCTGAGTAAGTGATATCGTATGATCCAACAGTGTTTGTATCAACAGAACCAGATGTAGATACTGTTTCACCACCATCGGAAGTTGCGCCAGCATCAGTATATGATGAACCCAGTTCGACAGTTGCAGGATTGTCTCCAAGAATAGTTATGACAGGGAAAACAGTATCCGGAGGAGTAGTTGAATCCTCTGTTACGTTATCTAGTATAACTATGCCAAGAGCAACTAGCATAGCTTCGATTATTGAAATTTCTAAGGATCTCTCTGAAGCAGATCCTGCAGCAACTCCTTTTCTATCAACTGCGCCTGCGCCAGATTGATTAGCTCCGCCACTTTCTTGATATGAAACTAGAAAATCTCGTCTTTCAATTAAAGAATCAGTGTTATAACTTTCAAGTCTCTGAGTGATTTCAGATATTTTTTCGTCTGATACCGATTCATTAGCAACGATACCTACAGGTATCATAACGAATGCAAGCAAAGATAGGACTAATATACGTTTCATAGTTGCAACTCCTCTAAATGATGATTATGCATGTAAGTTGATTTAAAAACAATATCTTTAAGTCAAAATGTTCATATAAAATACATATCATCAATTTATTGGTTTGAATCTCACCAGTAAGTCATGCAATGTATTTTTTCTAACTAGTTTGGCACCAGGATCTTTAGTCAAAGGTCTCCATGAATAATTAATATAATTACTAAACACAGGAATATTAAAGTAAATTCCTTTATCAAATGAGCCCTCTCCAAATTGCTCACTTGAAACATCGGTAAAAGATGCAAAAACACCAAACTTTGTCCCATTTGAGAAGGTTCTAGATAAATCTATAGTAAAACCCTCGTCGCCAGCAAGATATTCTCCAAATGAAATCTTAGTATCAAAAGGCACTCTTCCATAATTTCGATGATATAAATTTAGGTGAGATGTAACGTTTTTATAGTCTAGTGTCCCAAAGCGCATTTCATAGTCTCTTTTCTGCACATCAAAAACCTCAAAACCAATTGCATAATTTGAGTCTTGATTAAAATAGAGATACTCAAATCCAATACCATTAAACATTTCCTCTAAAATACCAGCAGTGAACATTAGATGATGATTTTTTTTAGGAGTAAGATGATAGTCGAACTGAGCTCTACCAATAATTATTTCATCTCCAAAATTTCTTAAGTAGTCTTTTACATCTGATCTTACTTGTGCAGGATATGTATTTACCGGAGGAATGGTCAGGTCATCAAAATTATCAGCTATTGAGTATTTTAGATTAGATGAAAATAAGAAGTTTTCTTTAAAAGAATACTCAGCATTATTTTCAATTAAAAGAGCTCCCTTTAAAAAAGCCTCTCTGGAAGCTATGAAGGGTCTTATTGACAATCTGGTATTGTTATTAAATTTCTTCTTCTCTCGTTTTTGATAGATTAGATTTGCATTTTCCTGAAAAGCTTCATCATATTCAGATTTTGCTTTAAGGTCTGCAATCCTTAAATCTTTTTTTATCGGCTTTTCAATTCCAGCATCAATTGAAGCTCTTCTAATAATTTCATCGATAATATCTAAATTAGGATGTACAAATTGATCCATTTGTATGCCTATTTGATTTGAATCTTCAAAAATTTTATTTACACTGACCCCATTCACATTGAGATTTCTTATTAGTTTTACATACTTGGTATCATTTTTTTTATGATCAGATTTCTTATATGTATATCGAGGCTTAGTTTCTTTAGGGTTATTTTTATATATAAATCTTAAAGATAGATATGTGTCTCTTTCATTTGACAAACCAATTGTAAAATTATCATTTATGGAAAAATCAATACCAAAAGAGTAATCACTTTTTGATTCTTGATATCCAACTTTACCTGGTGTGATTGTATTATCGGTTTCAAATTTTATTAAAAATTTTTCATTTGGTGCATAAGAGAAACCGAAGAAGGGTGATACTAATTCTCCAGAAAAATATCTTGATGGTTGAAATTGTCCACCCTCCGCTTCAAGATTTTCTGGCCTGTCATAAAAATCATTACTTAAATAACCGAGAGGATTTTTAAAGCTATTACTTGATGCATTTAAAGCTCCCCAGGATAAGCCTAAATGGAAATCAAAATTATTAATTCCATAGCTTCCAACTATATATTCGGAGCCATAGTAACCTGTGCCAGCAATATCATTAATTCCTATTGCAATTGCAGGGAATATACCCTCCTCCTTAATTCTGATTTTAAAATTAAAACCTTTATCTTTATAGCCTTGACAAAATTGATTACCTTCGAGATTGCCTCTGCATAGCTTCTTATCTTCGATGTTCGTATAAAAAAAAGAGGCCTCTAACCAATTAAAAGGAGACGAAGTCAGTGAAATTTTTTGGTCTGGATCTCCATTATATATTGTCAGTCCATAAGAGGCTTCATCATAAACACGAGCTGTTGGCATATTTATTAATCCAATGACTCCATGATTGTTGTAAATATTATATTTAAAACTATCTGATAAAGAACTTACATTGAAGAAAAAGATGAAAGAGATGAAAATATACTTTTTCATCAGCTCTTATTTTTAATTATTATTGGATAAAGTTTCTAATGCAGCTGCAGAAAAAGCTAAATCTGATAAAACTTGGGTAATTGGAGCTAAGGAACCTAAAAAGGTGTTATCGGTTATGATTTTTCTAGGTACCACTATTGTATCGCCGGGGCTAAGCTCAATATTTCCAGAGAAAACACTTCTATTAGTTCTTTTAACTATCCCATTTGCTTTGATTACATAAACTCTCCTTTTGTCTGCATATTCTTGATATCCGCCGGCTTGATTTATTGCGGATCTTACACTTAATGATTCAGAATACTCAAAAGCAATAGGATTTAATACCTCTCCTAAGACATTAATAGTATTAGGGTTTTTTGGAATAATCAAAGTATCACCATCAAACAAAACTGTGTTAATTGAAGCACTTGAATTAGGCGAGAAATTCCCTGCTATTCTTCCTAAATTTTCAGGATCTATAGTTTCTGTTAGTGTGCTAATCACATTAATATCTCCAAGAGATTGGCCTTTTTGAAGACTTACTAAAAGCGCTTCATTCAATCTTTCTTTTGATTTTTTTATAGCCTTAAGCTGTCTTTCTCTAATGACTTCTCTGGTAAGGACAATGCCATCCAAATATGCTTGTGACTTAAATTCTCCAATTAATTTATATAAATCTTCGACTGTTGAATCGTTATTGAGAGTATAGACACCAGGGTAATCAACTGCCCCTCTTACAAATACTCTTATGAGATTATTATCAGGAGATTTAAAAGAAACTGTATTATATTTTTGAGCAACAAAGTTCATATTTTTGTAGTCTTCATTTATGACAATACTTTCTAGAGGACTTACATATGTAGCAACGCTATCTACATCACTCATATCAAGACCTAAATAATCAACAAACGAGTTTACAGAAAATTTCCCAATTACTGGCAATTTTGAAATTACCTCTTTGTGACTAATATTTAAGGAGTAGTCACTTATTAGTTTTCTAGAAATTTCATTAACATCAAATACCCTCTTCTTAATATTGGAAAAAAAGATCCTAGAATTTGGTAAAAGCTTTATAGATTTATAAGTACTTGGATCATTTAGATTAAATAATACTGATGAATTTATTAAATCATTTTCATCAAATTGCTCTAACACGGCTAACCATGGATATACATCAACAAATCTAAGATTTTCAATTAAATCTTCAAGGTCTTCATAGTTTTTGAGATCATAAAAACCTGGCTGTTCAACTGCTCCCAATACTTGAATGCTAGCTGTATTTTCATTTACATAACTAAATACATCCACAGATAGTGCATTCATTAAGCTTTTATCTAAGTTATTAATATTTTTAGAAATAATCTCAGCCCTTTTTAAATCTAAAAAAGATACAGATATATTTGACTTGTTCGCAGTTTGATTAAATCCTAGTGCGAAATCTACTAAATTACTTAGTGTTTCTCCCTCTAGGACCTCATATATAGCAGGTCGTTTCACAGCACCACTGATTTCTACGAACTGATTAGCAGCATTAATTAGAATAGTATCTCCTGCCTCAATAGTAAGATCATTTGATCTATCTCCTTTAATAAGCAAATCATATAAATCAAAAGAAAAAATCTCTTTATTATTTCTTATTAATTTTATGTCTCTTAATGAGCCAATTTCAGAGATGCCTCCAGAATATGCTAATGCACCTGTAATAGTAGTAAATGGATTAACTAGATATGTTCCTGGTGTATTCACAGCTCCAACTATAGTTATCTTTTTTGCACTTAAATTTTGTAGTGAAATGTCAATAGTTACTCCGATATAAGATTGATCGATTAATTTAGTAAGTTTCTCTTTAGTTTCTTGAAAAGTAAGGCCAGCAACAGAAATAGAACCGAGCTCAGGAAAGAGAATTGTTCCATCCAATTTAACATTTAAATTAAAAATAGCATCTTTTGAGCCTGATAGGATTACAGTGAGCTGATCTCTCAGTGATATCTTGTAATCATTGGGAAGAGGTAAATCCCCAACAGCCGAAAGAGATGTTGGCATAGATAAAAAGAAATCATAACCATATTTTTTACCAGCAATTTTATTTGCATCACCTTTAGATGATTTATTGATAAGAGACTCATCAATAGTTGTTATTTCTTCTGCTGAAATATATTGAGAGTCTTTACTGGCATATGCTTCTTTTGCCATCTCAATTTGCTCTGGTGTAAGTTGAGATAAGATGGATTGGTCAATAGTTTGTGCATTAGCGCTATATATAAAAAAAGATAAAGCTACAAAAGCAGATTTTTTAAAATATTTCATGACATACAAAGTGCTTAAATTATCTACATATTTTACATTTATTTATTAAATATAGTAATGTCGATTAATTATATTTAAATTAGATCTATATAAGTTTATCTAATCCTGGAATAGAAACGCCCTCTAAATCAATAAGAGGTCTTAAAAGCTTTTGAGTACTTTTTTTAATTTCGTCATCGGATAAGGTATTAAAATTTGATTGGAAAATCAGTCTTACTCCAATCTTAATTTCATTAATCTTCTTATTAAGATAAAAATCAAAGATGAAGAAATCTTTGAGATTTTTGTCACGAAAATCTCCAATATGAGAAATGACATTATCATACTGTTTTGGATCTTTAACAGAAAAAGAGAAATCTCTTATGCTTGAAGGAAAGTCTGACACTGGAGAATATCTAACAAAGTCAGTTAAATTCCTATTTGATTTGCAGTTTTTAAAAAACTGATCGGGTATATCATCCACCAAAATTTCCGTATAGAAGATTTTTTCTTTCTTTTTAGTTTTAATATTATCCCTAGATATTTCTTCAATATTAAAGATTGAAATCTCATTATTTAAATTTAAGATTTTATTTAAAAAATTTTCGTCAAGTTTTTTCTGAAAATCTTCATGATTATGCCCGAGCCTTCCGCTGATAATAACTCCCAGTTTTTTTTCTTGAATTATGTTTGTTTCATTTGAATAAACGTCACTGATTTCAAAAAGCTTAATTGAATCTTTTTGTCTTCTTTCATTGAACAATAAATTCTTTATTAATGAATCCTTTAAAGATGTTCTTAAATTCTTTCTATTAGAATCCAATGGATTATCAATAAGGATTGATTTTTTCTCTTCTATTTCTGTAAAAGGAAAATTGATGACTTCAGAAAAGCCATTTTGTACAAAAAAGTCTTCAATCATAGAGATTTTAGTTTGCTCATTTTCAGAATCAGCTCTTATCTCAAGAGGAAGAGTTTTAATATTGTCGTACCCTAAAACTCTGGCGATCTCTTCTGACAGGTCGTTTTGAGAGGAAATATCATGTCTATGTAAAGGTATCTTAATTTTATCTCCAATTTCAAAACCTAACTTACTAAGATAATTAACATACTCTTTTTTCGAAAGACTGCTACCCAAGATTTTATTTATTCTTTCTGTTTCCATTGGCAGAAATCTTTCTTTAGGATTTGTACCAAATGTTTTCATTTTTATGCTTTTAATTGAAGCATGATCGCTTACAACTTTAATAAATCTTCTCAAAACCTTTTCTTGAGATGAGATATCTACCCCTCTTTCAAACTTATGTGCAGCATCAGATTTGAGGTTATATTTAATTGTCTTTCCGATTATTGCTTCTGGATTGAAATAAGCACACTCAATCAAAACTTTTTTTGTTTTGTTTGAACACGCGGTTGACTCTCCTCCCATAACTCCAGCAAGACTAATTATTTCTTCGTTTGATATAAAAATGCAATTATGATCCTTAAGTTTTATTTCATCACCAAGAAGAGTTTTGAAATGTTTTTGACAAGGGCGATCATCAAAAGTTATTTCTCCACCCAAAAGCTCTTTGTCAAAGCAATGAGTGGGCTGGCCTCTTTCATATGAAATATAGTTAGAAATATCCGTAAAAAAGTTTGTTTTGTTATTTTTAAGTTCTGAGAAATAGTTTTCTAAATATGGCTGATAGGATGATATTTTCTGATCTATTTCTATTTCTAAAAAAGAGATCTTTGGACATGAATCAATAGACAAATTTATGAAATTAAGATCTAGTTCTTCAATATCTTCATCATATACTTCAAAAGGATCTTTAAAATTGTAAAAGTTATTTAAGTCTCTTGATAGTCCAAAAAGTGATAAGCAGTCTCCTCTATTAGGAGTAATTTCCATATCAAAAATATCACCATCAATTTCATGCTCGTGACCTAACTGATAAAGTTTGCGCGAGAGATCTTTTCTAGAGGGCTGCTTAGTCAAAAATTTTAAAAGGTCTTGATAAACAAATTTCATTTAAACTGCCTCAAGAAATCTAAATTAGATTTATAAAATTCCCGTATATCATTTACCCCATACTTCAGCATTGCAATTCTTTCAATGCCAAGACCTAAAGCCAGTCCACTGAACTTATTTGAATCAATATTGCAATTATCTAAAACAATTGGATTTACGATACCGCAACCAAGAATTTCAAGCCACTCTCCATTCTCAGATAATATATCAACTTCTGCCGATGGCTCGGTAAAGGGAAAGTATGAGGGACGAAATCTAACCTCAACGTCATCACCAAATATAGATAAAAGTATTTGATTAATAAGGCTTTTTAAATTTGCAAAATTCACTTCCTGATCTACATAAATGCCTTCCACTTGATGGAACATTGGTAAGTGGGTAGAGTCATCATCTTTTCTGTAAACTTTACCTGCAGAGCTAAATGCAAAGGGAGGCCTTGATTTGAGCATGCTTCTTATCTGAACAGGCGATGTATGAGTCCTTAAGACTTTACTTTTATTTTCTAAATAAAAAGTGTCATGCATTTGTCTTGCCGGATGTGACTTTTTGATATTAAGCATGTCAAAATTGAATTCTTCGCTTTCAATTTCTGGTCCTTGAATTTCTTTGAAACCAATTTCAGATAATATCTTTAAAAGAAAATCTTTAGTTTGGTTGATTGGATGAAGTGAACCTAAGCTTTCTTTTATATTTGGCGGCTCTATTTTGTCCATACTAGACATTGAGCTTTTATTTTATTGCAGTTTTAGCAATTTTCTCAAAAGTTGATGCATCATTAACGGCAAGGTCAGATAATATCTTTCTATCAATAATAATATTATGTTTTGATAGCCCATTAATAAGTTTTGAATATGAGATGCCCAACTCTCTTGAAGCAGAGTTAATTCTTGAAATCCACAAAGATCTAAAAGACCTTTTTCTATTTTTTCTATCTCTAAATGCATACTGCATTGATTTAATGTTAGATTGCTTTGCTGTTTTATAAAGTCTACTCCTTGCCCCATAATGACCCTTTGTAGATGAAAGAATCTTCTTATGTCTTGCTTTAGCCGTTTTTGCTTTTGTTACTCTTGGCATGTTACTTATTAATCAATCTTGAAGCCATTTTTAACATTACTCCTTCAAGCTTATTTAAACCCCTATTATGTCTTTTTCTTTTGGTAGATTGCTTTGATAATATATGGTTTCTATTAGCTCCCCTGCTTTTAACAGAGGAACCTGTTTTTTTGAAGCGCTTTGAAGCTCCAGAATGTGTTTTTAACTTATACCCCATACTTATAAACCAATAAAACTAGTTATTCTTTTTTAGCGGAGAGAGTACCATCAAAAGTTGCCTTCCTTCTAGGGAAGCCTCTTGATCCACTTGAGCAACATCAGCCAACTCTTCTTTGAGTTTATTAAGTAGCTCAAGGCCAAGATCACTGTTAAGAATCTCTCTACCTCTAAAACGGACGCTTATTTTAGTCTTATCTCCCCCAAGAATAAAGCTTTTTATCTTTTTTAATTTTATATTATAGTCACCCACGTCTGTTGAAGGTCTGAATTTAATCTCCTTAATCGATCTCCTTTTGGTTTTAGATTTTGAAGAAGAAGTATTTTTTTTCTTAGTAAAGATATGTTTTCCATAATCCATGATCTTGCAAACTACTTTTTCTGATCCTTTTGGTGAAACTTGAACTAAATCAAGGTTATCTTTAGCTGCTTTGTTTAATGCCTCTTCAAGAGTGAATGATCCAAGCTTCTCTCCAACTGAGCTAATTAACATTACATTGTCAGCAACAATCTTTTGGTTAACAAGAGAAGTATTTTTTTTAAAAGTGGCTATGATCGATTACCTTTTAAGAAAAAAAATTTGATCAATTATTTTCACAGAGAATTTAGTCATATATGCATGCAAGATTTTATAACATAATAACTTGATTTTAAATAATTTTATGGTTGTAGAATAAAATGATTCCAAGTATCGTCATTAAATCTATAAAGATTTCTTTTATTGAGTCTTAAATCACTCCCTTCCCAAAACTCAATCTCATATGGCTCAAAAGAAAATCCACCCCAATATTGTGGACATTTAGATAAATTATCTTTTTTATATGTTTCATGATATTTTTTAAGTACATCATCATAAGATGTAATTGGCTCAGATTGCTGTGAACTTATAGCTAGCGCATTCTTTTTAATTGATCTTTTTTTGAAATACTCTTGATTAAAATCATCAGAAGTTTTTTTAATTAATGCTTTAATTCGGATTTGCGTACTAATTAAAGGCCAAAAAAATAATCCCGAAATTTGATTATTTGTCCCAAAGGCGATTGATTTTGGTGAATTATAGTTGCTAAAAAAAATAAATTTATCTTTATCTAAAAATTTGATATTTACATATCTTGAGTCAACTTCATTTTTTTCTTTATTAAAGGAAGAAATTGATATTGCTTCAATATTTTTCTGCCCTGCATTCAGAGCTAACTCATATTTTTCTCTAAATAAAACAAATGGTTTATCTTGGCTTATATTTTTGAATTTTATCATTTAACTATTTATTCTGTTTCAAATATAGCTTTATCACTGTTATCTTCTAAAAACTCATAATGTAATGTTTTTTCGAGGCTATCCTTAAGAGAATGTGGAGCAACAAAACCAGTTTTATCTATAGAAGTTGAAAACTGCGTTGTAGCCATAAATTTTTTGACTCGAATCCGACTAATTGGGAATTTAAGCTTTGTAAAAAAAGCTATGGTATCAAAAAACCAACCAATGGCTAAACCAAAAAACCTTGGTAGCCTCAACCCTACATCTTTTTTTTGAAATAAAATTGTTCTTGAAATAGTAACCAAGTCATTCATACTCAAATTAGGTTCATCTATGTAATTATATATATGAACTCCTTTATCAAATCCCAGTGAATATTTGATAAAGCTTGAAACATTCTCAACATAAGCCATTGATTTCACATTTTTACCATCTCCAAACATTGCGAATCTTTTTGAATTAATTTGTTTAAGTAAGTTGTAAACATTTCCTCGATTTCCCGGCCCAAATATTACCGTTGGCCTGATAATAACTAAAGTTCGCTTGATAGGATCCTCTTTTTGCCATTCCTTAAAAATCTGCTCAGCTAAATATTTTGTTCTTCCATACTCATTAAAGTAATTTGGTTGACCAGACTCATCAGTATTTTTTGGAGCAAAACCATATATAGCGACGGAACTTGTAAATATAATTTTATTAATGTTAAATCTTCTGGCAACTTTACAAATATTTTCAGCTCCGTGAACATTCACTTCTTCATATCTACTTATTGGACTTATGTCATCTCTGTGAAGTGCTGCTAAATTAATAATGCAATTACAATCTTTTATTTTCATCATAGAAGACTCAATTTCAACATTCATATCTAATGTTTCATGAATTGGTGAAGGTTTAATATCACCAATAGTAAAATCTAGGTTATTTTTAGCAAAAATATTTGCAAGACTTGTTCCCAAAAATCCAGATCCGCCGATAATTGCTATTTTTTCAGTAGTCATTTTTCTTCAATTCTCTTGTAAAGATTTTGCTGGCTACGTCATCCAATTCAGTATCAGTCCTGTTAGCAATTATGATACTTGAGGAATTCTTAAAGTTTTTTAAATCTTTTTCAATTCTTATGTCCTGATAATGTTCTTCATTAATGAGTGGTTCATATATTATTAAATCAACATTTTCAGAAATTAGGATATCGATAATATCAAAAATAGCTGAGTCTCTGTAATTATCAGAATGCTCTTTCATTATTAATCTATATATACCTACAATCTTTGGTTTTAATTTTAATATTTGATCTGCTATATATTTTTTTCTTGTTACATTAGATTTAATTATTGCGCTAATGAGATTTTGCGGGGTATCTTCAAAATTTGACAAAAGCTGTTTAGTGTCTTTGGGAAGGCAGTATCCACCATAACCAAAAGATGGATTATTATACACATTTAGGATCCTAGGATCGGCACTGACTGCATTAATAATGCTAGAGGCATCTAAATCTTTATTTAAACAGTAATTATCAAGCTCATTAAAGAAAGATACTCTCATTGCTAAAAATGTATTTGAAAACAATTTTACTGATTCAGCCTCAATAGAATTTAAATAGAAAATTTCGGGATTATTTAAAGCCAAAGATTTAAATAGCCCAGCTATATCTTTTGCCACATCAGACTTATCCCCTATTACAATTCTTGATGGATAAAGATTATCATACAAGGCATAGCCCTCTCTGAGAAATTCAGGACAAAAAATGATCTTATTTGTTTTATATTTCTTTCTTACCTTATTAATATAGCCTACTGGAATTGTTGATTTAATAAGTATGTTTATTTGATCTTTTTCATATTCTGTAAAAATATCTTTCAGCGCATTATCTAAAATCTGAGTATCAAACTCATTTTTAGTAGGATTATAGTTTGTTGGAAGACAAATAATAATTAGATCAACATTTTTAACAATCTCATTAATGTCTGTATAAGCATCGATATTCTTTTTGGATTTTATTACTTTTTGAACGAGTTTATCTGATATTGGAGATTCACCATCATTAATTTTTTTAACTTTATTCTCATCAATTTCAATTATCTGAATATTTGAAATTTTTGATAATAAACATGCCATTGATAGCCCTACATAACCAGCTCCAATAACCGCGATATTGTTAAAATCCATTTTAATTGACACTATTGTATTCCTTATACCAATCCACAAACTTCTCTATACCTTGAAAAATATCTGTTTTAGGTTGATATTTATAAAGGTCATTTAATTTAGATATATCTGCAAAAGTCTTTTTAACATCACCTGGCTGCATTGGTAAGTAATTTTTTTTAGCTTTCCTTCCTACAGCATTTTCAATAGCAGATATAAAAACCTCGAGAGATATTGGTTTATTATTTCCTATATTGTAGAGATAATATGGAGCTTTAGTTTTAGAAAGATTTATATTCTTGCTTTCTACTCTCTTATGAGGAGGATTGTTTAATATTTTTAACATGCCGTAAGTTAGATCATCAATATATGTAAAATCTCTCTCCATTTCTCCGTTATTAAAAACATCTATTTGATTTCCCTCCATTATTGATTTCGTAAAAGAATAATAAGCCATATCAGGTCTACCCCATGGACCATAAACAGTAAAAAATCTTAATCCAGTAACTGGCAAATTGAATAAGTGAGCATATGAGTGAGCTATTAGCTCATTAGATTTCTTAGATGCCGCATACAATGATATAGGATAGTCAACATTATCATTTTCTTTAAAAGGCATATTTTGATTATTGCCATATACAGAGCTTGATGATGCATATAGAACATGAGAAATCTTATACTTCTTTGAAATCTCTAAAACATTTGCAAAGCCTTTAATATTCGTATTAATGAATTCATGTGGATGCTTTATTGAGTGTCTAACCCCAGCTTGAGCAGCTAGATTAACTACTATGTCAATTTTGTTATTTATAAAAAGATTTTCAAGGCTATCAAAATTACTTATGTCTAGTTCTGAAAAAGTAAAATTTTTATAATCAATAATATTTGAAATCCTATCTTTTTTAAGTTTAGGCGAATAATAATTATTTAAATTATCGACTCCAATAACATCAAATCCTTCTTTTAGAAGAGCTTTAGAAAAATGATACCCAATGAAGCCTGCGGCACCAGTAACTAATATCAATTCTTTATTTTTCATGGTTATTTCTCTCTATAACTAAAATAAAGTGACAATATATAGACTCATCTAAATAACTCATAGTTAAATGTTTAATTTCTAGATAATGCATAAATTAGGCCTTTAATTTTAAAACATAGTTTCTTATATAAATAGCCTATTCCACCATTACCATGAACTTCATTCCAGACATTAACCGATTCTCTCCAACCAAGTAATATGTTTTTTATATTTGAAGTACTTTTTCCTCCGATCATCATCTTTGTTAATGACCTATTTATATGCATGCCTTTTCTTTTATGTTTTTTTATCAATAAAATCTGTTGTTTAAGGTCAGCTGCTATTTCTAATGATGAATCAAATGGTGCGGATCCAACCATCATGAGAGAATCTTTTTTTACAAAAAAAGCAGGATGTGGGATTTGTGCATTTTCAATATCAAAATCTATATTCCCACTTAGTCTCCAAGTGCGAACGGTTTTCATTTCACTATTTATCATGTCAATATTTCCATAAACAAAATCTACATCATATTTTATGAAGATTTCTGACACCTCCTTTAAGACTGAAGAATCCGTAAAAAAGTCATCTGAATTTAAAAAACAAATTATGTCCCCTGTCGAATGCGCAAAGCCTTGATTCATAGCATTATATATACCTGAATCAGGTTTCTGAACAACTTTAAGATTAGGAAATTTCTTACATATTTGTAAAGTGTCATCGGATGACATTCCATCCTTAATAATGTGCTCAACATTTTTTATATCCTGATTGACAACAGAAATAATAGTTTTTTCAATTGTTGAGCTACTATTAAGTGATGCTGTTATAACTGAAATCTTAGGGCTGCTTTTCATTGTATATGAATATTATTTATTTAAGTGAAGAGAAATGATCTGGATATTTTTTAATAACTTCGTTTGAAAGAAAATTATACTTATCTTTACTTATTGATAGATACATTAAAATAGAATCCAGATCACTATTTATATTGAAGACCTGGAAAAGTGAACTGTGATGTTTCTTCCATTCTGTAAAATCATTTATTGCGTTTCCAATTTCTTTATCATAGTTGCTTTTATGTAATTTATGGGAGGGATGTCTTTTTATATGTTTTATAAAAGATTTTGATGAATAATTAACTTCAACGGCTAGTCCTAAAATTCTTATTTTGTTATTTTTCAATCTCATAAATGACTTTTTTTTAACTCTCAAATGAGTTTTAACAAAAACTCCAAAGTTACGAATAATCCACAAATCAAATTCTGAAATATAGCAATTATGCGACTTACCAGTCTTTATATCAGCAATAATGCCTGAAATTGGAATATAAGGCGGGAGATGAAGCGCCTTCATAGCCACATACTCTAAAACTGTGCTTCCAGACTTTGGAAGTGCAAAAACTACAGTTGAAGTCTTTTTGTAATAAAACAGGGCTCTAAAAAAATATATTATCCAACGCAATATATTCATACTAATATGAAAATATCTATATTTAGCTGCAATTTTTTGACCTATTATAAACCTGCTTTTCAAGAATCACCTCTTAATTAATGTCTTAATCTTACACGTTTTAATGAAGTAAAGAAGTATAAAGATAATGTTATTAATACTAATAAATTAAACCATAAATCATAAAACGCATAAGTGATAATAGACTTAAAGATAAATAAATATATTAAAGATATAAAAAAATAACTCTTAAAAGTAAGGCTTCTATCTAAAAGATTTCCAGCTTTAATTACAAAAAAGCACAAAATAATACAAAAAAATAATAAGCCTAATATTCCTAGGTCGTTATACAACCAAACCAAGAAATTAGGCGTTTCGAAGACTGATATAATTCCTTTACTTAAAACTTGAGAGCATACTGGGTAAATTTCACTATTAATGCCGATATTTCCGATCAGAAGATAGTAAAAACGAAAGGTATGAGATCCGTATGAATTTTCGCACTCAACGGTAAAATATTTATTAGAAAACTCAACAGATTTAGTAAAATAATCAAAAATTTGATAAAAAGAATATGAAAAAGGGGATAGTCCATCCAAAAGTAATTCATCAGTCCTTATTGAGGTTACAGCAACAAAAAATATCAAGAATAAGATACCAAATAAAATAACTTCCCTTGAGATAATGCTTCTTCTGTATCTTAAATTTCTTAGGGCATAAGCTAAAAATGTAATAAAAATTGCATCCAAAAATCTAGCCCTACTCAAAGTTGCAAAAGAAAAAAAAGCAAATGGCAATAAAGCTAAAATAATTATGTAAATAAAGTATTTTGAGGAAATATTTCTATAGATCAAAAAACCCAACAAAATAATATATATATACATCATAGTTAAGGTAAATTCTTGAAGATAAACATTTTCAAAAATTGAATTTCCTGCATAAGCAAAATCAGTCCTTGATCCAATTTTACTTTCAGAATTAACTAGCTCAAGAATCATAACTGCTCTCTCATAAAAAAAGGCAGATGTATAAACTAGGCACAAAAAGATTAAAAATATAGCCACATTTAAATATTTACTTTCATGATTGTGGTCAAGTTTTGTTTGATTACTGATTAACCCATCTGATGAATTAATATTATTTTTATAAGTAATTTTGTTTACTGTTACCCAAAAACATAGGCAAAACATAAAAATTAAGGAGCTATAAATATAGGTATTTGAAATATCACTTGAGGGTATATCAAATAGATATGCAACTCCATGAACAATTGAATACCATAAAGCAATAAAAACAGAGGGTTTGTACCATTTCTCAATCATAAGAATATAAGATAGTGAAATAAAATAAATGAAAAATAATGACATAATCTTACATTTTCGATATTAATTTAATTAAACTTTGTTGGTATTTCTTTTTAGTAAAATTTTTAGAGTGCAGAATATTTAATTTTCTGGAATCATTCAAGTTGACGTGGTTATTTCTTAAATCATTTATTACTTTAAAGATTGATTGAGGGTCTTTCTCCATAACAAAGATAGCTCCTTTTTCTGCAACCACCTCATTAATCACTCCGTTATTACATGTGACAATAAAACATCCTGAGGCCATTGCCTCAATTAATGAAATAGGTAATCCTTCTTGTTTATAGTATGTTGGTAATACAAAAATATGACTCTCATGAAGAAGCTTCCATTTCTTTTTGGACTCTAGAGCTCCGTGAAACTTAATAAATTTGTTTTTATTTATTCTCGAATAAAAATTTTTACCAAAGTTTTTATCAAGAATAGCTCCAGCAATATTTAATTCAACTTCTACGCCATTTTCGTATAGTAATTTACATGCATCAATGACGTCAATGATTCCCTTAGATTCTATAATGTTACTAAAAAAGATAATCTTAATGGGAGATTTATCGGGATCAAAAGCTCTGAATGTTGTGTCTGAAAAACCCTCAAAATCATAAAAATTTTTTATTACATAAGACTTATCTATATGCTTTTTAAGCAATGGATGGTTAAGATACTTAGCGCCTAATACAATTATTGCCTTGTTTCTCAAAAAAAAATATTTTGCTAGTTGTTTAAAAAGAAAAGAGCCCTCGTCAAACTCCCTAAAAATTTGGCTTCCATGTAGGTGTACAATTGCATTGTTAATTTTGCGTGAAAAAAAGAGTATAAAGAAATGTCTGATAAACCCAAATTTTGTTTGATTTAAGCAAATATATACTAAATCATTTTTTTTTGTTTTAAAAAAAACATTTAAAAATGTATTGATTGTCTGAATGATTTTCTTGAAGATAGTTTTTTCATTGGAGAAATTAAAATCTTCTGATATTAAAACCGTTTCAAATACATCTTCCAATGCTTCTTTACTTACTTTATTGGCATATCTTGCTCCAGTAATTGGTGGCGGAATATTTGCAATTAGAATAATTTTATTTTTTATCATTTAATATATTTATCAAATATATCTTCATATAACAGATTACATTCTTTCAAAGCTATCGAAAGCTTCTTCTCAGATTCAAAATTAATTGAAAAGGTATCTTTTTTTGGTAGAGGACTCGCTGACTTATCAAGAATAGAGTTATTAGCTAAATTTTGGACATGCATTTTTTTAGTTTTATCCTTTACTTCTTCAATAAATTTTTCTGATTTCAATTGATATTTTATATCTATATTAAAAAAACTCTTTGATTTGAATAAAACTTTTTCTGGATTGCTAATTGCCTCATTAAAATCTATCACTAAAGCTCTATCTAAGAAATTTAAAATAGACTTATAAAATTTTAAGTAAAGTTCGCAGGCATGAATTGGGGATAAGCTTTTGTCTCTTGCACAAAATGATGTTATGGCATCTTGTGGAGAACGAATAAGAACTATTGTTGGAATATTTTTTTTAACAGCTAAAATAATTTGCGATGGGTGGTGAACATGATGAGCGATATTTAATGCCTTATTACTAGTGGAAAAGACTGAGTAAATAAAAGTGTTAGCAGAGCGAGGAAAACCTTCAATTACAAAATCTGTATTTTTATTAAGAATTGAGATTCCTGAATTATTTTTCTTAAAGATCCTAAATAAGTTATTTGTTAGGACTGGAAAAGAGTAAGAAAAAATCTTTAATCTTAAAAAGATATTTTTATTCATTACATTCAATGTGGCCTTTTAGCTTTTCAGCATAATCATCATACACTAAGTTTTTTTCATAAAATTTAATAGCATTTTTTGAAAAAGTTTCATAATCAAAAAAAATCTTTTCTATTGAGCTTTCGAAATCTTCAATGTTCCCACATATGCCCAACCCATTTTTTTCAACCCATCCCATATAATTCTTGTCTGTACAAAAACAGGGTAAGCCATTCATTAGAAATCTATTTAATTTTCCAGATGAGTATCCTATAATTCTAGAATTTACTGTATCTCTCTCAAAAGCCACTATGCCAATATCGCCTCTAGAAATGATATTATCAAGATCATAAAAGTTTACTGGATTATCTAAGAAGATTAATCTATCTTCATCAACACCATATTCATTTATTAGATTTGAGATTATTTCTTTTGACTGAGTATCTCTTGCCTGTATTATAAAATTGTAATTGCTGTTCTTTAAAATTCTAAAAATTGCCTTAATTATTTTTTTAGGCTTTGGTCTTCCTATAAAAATTAATGAATTTCTTTTCTTAGATTTATGTGGGCTATTTTTTTCTATGTCTAGTCTTTTTTTCAAGAGTGATGATGGTAAATGAAACTCATTTCGTTTCATATAACGAGAAATCTTTCTTTGAACTCGACCTCTCCACTTATCAGGAACAATATGATACTTAAAGAATGATGATAAATAATTCTCGAGTATATTTCCCAACAAGCTTCTATTAAAAGATATTTTAGATAATCTTTTTCTCAAACCAATTCTAATCTCGTCATGAAGAATATAAGTTTTTTTCTTGTGCAATCCAAGAAAAAAACCTGCTATGGTTGCGGCTTGGCCTACAAGAACAATAGCATGGTATTCACTAATTTTTTTTTTTATACGAAAGCTTGAAGAGCAAGTATATGCTTTGAATTATAGGTGTATTTGGAAAACCATATGGAATATAAAAAATATCACTTCTTTTATCAAGTTTAGGATTGCAGTTTTGGTTATAAATTAACTCTAATGAGAAATTTTTCTTTAAGAAATTTGCTAATTCTATAACAATTGCCATTGTTCCAACTAATTTGCTTGGAGCAATAATTAGGATCTTTTTTGATTTCATTTTTTGAATTAATATCCAAAAAAATGTTTTACGGTTTCTGCAACAAATTTGATCTCCTCATCTGTATTTCCAAGACCACTTGGCAGATATAGCCCTCTTTCATATAACAAATTTGAGTTAGGGCTTTGAGTCTTTTCAATATTAAATGAAGATAAAACGGGTTGCTGGTTTAAAGGAAAAAAGAAAGGCCTAGATCCGATATTGTTTTCTGTGAGATATTTCCTTAATTCAACCGAGTTAATGTTTGGATTATTAATTAGTATGCCAAAAACCCAATAAATATTTTCACAATAATCAGTTTTCTCTAGCGGAAGGGTTATTTCATTGATTGTTGATAATAAATTTGTATAGAGTTTTCCAATTTGTCTTTTTCTATTAATAAATTTATCTAATTGCTCTATTTGAGCTAATCCAAGAGCTGCTTGCATATTTGTCATCCTCATATTCCAACCAAGCTCTTTATGGATAAATCTTTTACTAGGATCCTCATCAAAACCAATATTTCTTAACTTTTTAAATGTTTCGAATAAATCATAATTATCAGTTAAGACCATACCACCTTCACCGGTAGTAATATGTTTATTAGGATAAAAGCTCAGTGTACTTATGTCACCAAAACTCCCGCATGGCTTATCTTTGTATAAAAGTCCGTGAACCTCAGCAGCATCCTCAATTAGATATAGTTTATTTTTCTTAGCAATCTTAATAATTGGCTCAAGATCAACAGAGAGTCCATATATGTGCGCTACAAGAATTGCTTTAGTTTTTTGTGTAATTTTTTCTTCAATAAGGCTTACATTCATATTCCAAGTATGTGGATCAGCATCTACAAAAACTGGTTTTGCCCCAACTCTCAGTATTTGGTTGATACACGAAATAATTGTGAAAGAGGGAACAATTACCTCATCATCTTTTTCAATGTTTAGAGCTGTTATAGCAATGTCAATTGCGGCAGTTCCATTAGTAATTGCTACTGCATACTTTCTTCTAAACTTTTTTGCACATGCTTCTTCAAACTTTTTTACAAATGGTCCATCTGAGGAAATCCATCCTGAATCTACACATTCATTTAAATACTTCTTTTCATTTCCATCTAGGAGGGGTCTATTAACAGGTATGAAGTTATCCATTTTAAATTTTTTGGAGTGCCACACATACACCCCATGTTTTTATTGATGGTGATTTTTTAGTTAAGAATTCTTCAGCATTTATGCGTCTAAGTTTGTTTTTCTTAGCAAATAAATCAATCTCATTTAAATTAAGATATCTCATCCTGTGAACCTCATCAAAAAGGTGTATTTTATTAGTTTCTAAATCTTTAGAAATAATTGTAAATTTAATCTCTGCTAATGATTTTTTAGAGTTATTTTTCGGCTCAGCAATTCTCAATACTTCTAAGTTTTTACTTTTCATTCTCTTTATACGGAGTTCAAGTTTTTGATGCCTTACAGCGGGCTTATACCAAAAATCAAATAAAAAAATACCGCCCTTTTTTAGAGCATTTGATGCATTTTTGAAAACTAAATTTAAGTCATGATCAGTTGTCATGTAACTCATTACATGAAAAATTGATATAACAGCATCAAAATCCGTGGGGGTCTTTATTTTTCTTATGTCACCTACTTTTGAAGTAAAAGACTTTGAATGTTTTGCAATAGAGACCATGTCTTTGCTCTGCTCAATACCGAGTATTTTATGACCTTTTTTTGAAAGCCAGTTTGCATGGATGCCAGTTCCAGATCCCAATTCTAAAATCTTAGATTTTAAGAGATTATTCTTTACCAGAAAATCATTAATATATTCTGCCTCTTCAAAATAGTTTTTATCTTTGTATAAAAGGTCGTAATATTTGCTGTAAAGATTAAAAGGAATATCTTTGCTCATTATTATCCACTTTTAAATCTTGTTTTATCTATATCACCAGCATATGGTCCTTGTTTTACCTCAATAAATTCAGCATCATCGATTATCTCAAACCCATGGCCGCCTGTTGCAAGTAGGATAATATCGCCTTTTAAGAGTACTCTGCTTTCGAGATATTTTTGTTCATTATTATAAAAATTAACTTTAATTTTTCCTGATTTTATAAAAAGGACTTCTTGGGTGTAATTAACCTTTCTACTAATCTTATTATGAATATGAGGTTCAATAGTATGTCCTGCTGGATGACTCATATATGCAAGTTGTTGAGAAAATTCATTGGGAGTAAAAAATTCGATTCCTTCAGATTTATGCTCTGCTCTGATGATAATAGCCAGAATATTTTCATCATATGTAATTTTTTCAACCATTATTTATTTTACTTTATATTATTAATTATTTATAGAAAGTCTTTTTTATGAACCCATTCTTGAAGCTTTTTTGATTTAAAATATGCATCCTGATGGAACGCATATCCTTGTGAAAATCCAAGTCTCATTTCCTTTATTGCATGTTTTGCTTCCTTTGACTTAATTAATAAATTAATTTTGTTATTAATACGTGAAATAATAGATTTATATTTTATATTTTTTGGCTCTCTGAGATCTCTAAATGACTGAGAAATCCCTTGGTTAAATCCTCTTTGTTTAAAATATTCAAAAGTCATTCTTTCTGCTGGTATTTTATGAAATACAGAAGCCCCTGAAATAAATACACATTTTTTATTAGACTGTTCTACAAAACTAGATATATATGACTCTCCATCTCCTCTGTAAACAATCTTATCTTTTGGCATTCCATCCGGATGAAAACCTCCAGCATCTTTAATTACGCTCTTTCGAACTGAAAAATTGCACCCCCAAACAAGATGTGGTGATATTTCTCTATCAGGTCCAAAAAAATTAATTATACTTAATGCTGGTATTGACTGATAACTTGAAAATATACCTTTCTTCCATAATGACAATATCCACTTTGGTGGCTTTTCCTGATAAAGAGGAAAATTATTTCCTCCTACCATTGAAACATTTAAATCTTGAAATGCATCATAAATACTTTCTAACCATGTTTTTTTAGGCTCTATATCGTCATCTGCATAAACTAATATTTCAGAATTAGCATTGATGTATCCAGCATGTCTTCCATTATGAAGTCCAGGATTTTTTTCAAATATAACTTTAAGTGATGGGAAAAAATTCTTGAATGAATTAGCAACCTCATTTGTATTGTCGGAAGAATTATTATCAACAATAATTATTTCATATTCATCTAAAGGTAAAGTTTGATTTTTTAATGCTTCAAGTAATTCTTTTAGAATTGTTGCCCGGTTATATGTTGGGATAATTAGGGAAATCTTAGAATTCATAAGGATTTGTGTTCTTGAGCAATAAACCTAAGTCTTTTTTAGTAAATCTATATATATATGCAATTGACAATAATCTGAACCATGAAGAGAACATTTCACCTCTATTTTTCTTGGAAGTAAGGTTTTCATGACCATGCTGCATTTCCTCATTAAACCTAAAAAAGAAGCCGCCATCTTTGGATTGATTGAAAAGTATCCATTTCAAAGCCTTATCAATTGATTCGCTAATTTTAAATTTTAAATCATCATGAACATGCTCATATGACCTTATCAATATATCAATAGAATCAATATCTTCGCAAGCACTAGAGTTTAGTTTCACTCCGTATCCACCTAAAATATTTTGAGTCTTAAGACATATTTTAATAATTCTATTAAAATCAAATTCATCAAGGTCACTGTCATAGAAAAATATAGGCATCAAATGATATGCAAATTGGATGGCCCTAGATCTGATCCTGGGTTTATCTCCTGATATATATGGTCCCCAAATACCTGTTTTTGGATTAATCTTATTTTTTAATTCTTTTTTTAATGTTTGAATTGCTTTTTCAGCGTTTTGATCGCAAAAAAAATCTCTTTGATATTGAAGAATAGTTCCAATGTTCATAATTTTGTTATCAAAATCACCCTCATATAAATCATAGCTTTCCCAGTTATGCGACTCAATTAGATTAACAATTTCTTGTCTTGAATAATATTTTTTAATAAATAAAAATTCGTGCTTTGGTTTTAAATTAATACTGTTGTAAGCTCCGCACATGTGGAGAGCTAAATGCCTTGCGCCCCACATATCTGAATCATGGAATGAATCATTAATAATATTTTTATCATAAAATAGTCCATCATCTTCATTTTGAAAGTTATCAAAATAATATTTCCAGTCATCTGCACTAATAAGGAGATTGTCATCAGAATTTAAAATACTTATAGCCATGCAGGCATATGAAGAGGAATATAAGTTTTCTATATTTACAGAATCAGAAAATCTAAATGAGCAATTACCTACCTTCTGTTCAAAAATAAATTCTTTAAGCTTAATCAATCTGGTTTTTTCACTTTTTTTAGAACCCCCAATCTGATAAAGCATAAATGAGAAGAGTGTAATCATATTGTTAAATATAAATCTTAATTTTCTGGAAACTCTAAAAATCATTTTGATAAAAGAAGAGATTTAATTTCATGCAGTGTTTGATATTTATCTATGTATCTTAAAAAAAGAAAAATAACTAAAGAAGCTGAAAGGATTATTAGTGTTATATTAATTATTGGGCCAAAAGGTGATAATAAATGGTGAATATAATTACTAAGAATTAACCAGAAAGCGAAGAGGGTCAATAAAACTATAAGATATTTTGCTAAATGAATAAATCTTTTCTTTAATATAAGATTTAGAACATATAGATGAATGAATACTGCAAAAAAAGCCAAAAGAATTCTAGCAATTAAAAATACCTCAAGACCATATTTTATAGCCCATAAATATGTTGGAATATATATAAATACGCTTATAAAATTTGCTATTAATTCATAGTGTGGTTTACCAATGGATCGATAAATTTCTCCATTCATGCCAACTATCCATGCAATACCTTGTGTTAAAAATATAGATGAAATTACTAATCCTATGCCAAGCCACTTTGTATCAAAAAGAAGATTTGAATACTCTTTAGTAACCAAAAATAAACTGAATGCCAGCGGTATGCATATAATAGATAAAATATTTATAATCTTTGATGAAATATTTTTGATTTCGTCATGAGAAGATTGTTTAGATAAATAGCTGTAAAGAACGGGCTGTATTGGAATAAATAAAATAGCTAGAAACATATTTGCAAACTGAGAGCCTGATCTGTATATACCAAATGTCTCAATATCTAAATAATAACCAACAACCAGATTATCTCCCCAAATAAATACCCATGTAAGAAAACTTGAGGCTAATACCCATTTACCAAAAGAAAAGATTTCATATGAAACTTGTTTGTTCAATCTCAGGCTTGGCCTCCAATCATGAACAAGAATAAGTACTAAAAATTGCAAAAATTGACCAAATATCGCTGTCAAAATAAGTGACCAATACGAAAAACCATTAAGGGCTAGAGGAATTGCAAGAACATTTGGAAGCAACGATGTAAGAACTCTTACCCAAAATAATTTATTGAAATTCATTTTTTTTTGTAAAAGTGCAATTTGAACTGAGCAGCATGATGCAAAAAAAATGTAAATTGTCATGAGTTTCAGAATATTTGCCACTCTAATGTCTTTGAATATTGAGGTAGCAATAATATCTGACAGAAAATATATTAGAATTACAAAAAATAAGGCTAAAACGATATTAGTGATAAAAATAAAATTTGAAGCTTCTTCGATATTATTCTTTCTTTGAATTATTGCCTTATTTAATCCTGCTTCCCAAAATATTTGACTAAATGCAGTAACTAAAAGAGCCGAAGCCAAAAGACCAAAATCTTCTGGAGTAAGTATAGCTGCAAGAATTAAAAATATTAATGGTTGAGATATTTTTACAAATATCTCTCCAAAAAATGACCACTTAAGCGAATTTAATAAAGTCATTTGTGTTTAAAAAATCTTATAAAATTTTATTCTTTTTTATTTAAAAGCATCTTTTCATTTTTAGCTCTAAGTAAGTCAGCTTCTATCATTTCTTTTACCAAATCATTAAAAGAGACTCTGGGTCTCCAACCTAATATTTTTTGTGCTTTTGAAGAATCGCCCAACAAAGTTTCAACCTCAGCAGGTCTAAAATATTCAGGGCTTACTCTTATTATAGGATTATTATCTTGATCGTAGCCTATCTCATCAACTCCAGAACCTTCCCAGCGAATATCAAAGCCAATATGCTTTGCAGCAATCTCCACAAAATCTCTAACACTGTATTGTTTTCCAGTAGCTATAACAAAATCATCAGGTTTGTCCGCCTGAAGAATAAGCCACTGAGCTTCGACATAATCTTTTGCATGACCCCAGTCTCTTTTCGCATCTAAATTACCAAGATAAAGAACGGACTGAAGTCCTTCTTTGATTCTTGAAAGTCCAATCGTAATTTTTCTTGTTACAAAAGTCTCCCCTCTTAAAGGACTTTCATGGTTAAACAGAATGCCATTACAAGCAAAGATATTATATGACTCTCTATAATTAACAGTTATCCAGTATGAATAAATTTTAGCAGCAGCATATGGACTTCTCGGATAAAAAGGTGTTTTTTCTGTCTGAGGTATTTCTTGAACTAAACCATATAATTCACTGGTGCTAGCTTGATAAAATTTAACACTATTTGTCATCCCTAGTATACGAATACTTTCTAACATCCTCAGAGTACCGATTGCATCGACATTAGCTGTATATTCAGGATTATCAAAACTAACTTGAACATGGCTTTGTGCTGCCAAGTTAAAAATCTCATCTGGCTGAATTTTTTGGACTAAACGAGTCAAGGATGAGGAATCAGTTAAATCACCATAATGTAAGTAAAAATTTTTATCATTTATATCAACGTCCTGATATAAATGATCAACTCTTTCAGTATTAATTAATGATGTTCTTCTTTTAATGCCATGAACCTCATAATTTTGTGAAATTAAAAATTCAGCAAGATAAGCACCATCTTGACCGGTTATACCAGATATTAGGGCAATTTTTTTTCTTTTACTCATTGTTTAATTTGATGCGAGTTTATTTTGAACATATTATAACTCTGTCTCTTTTAAAAAACTCTTGTAAGTTGAAAGTAAGCCCTCTTTTAATTTTATCTTACAGCTCCAGCCAGTGGACTTAATTCTTGAAGAATTCAATTTTTTCAATAGCGTCCCATCTGGTTTTGATTTATCAAAAGTAATATCGCCCTCAAATCCAGTAATATCTCTAATCATGTTAGCTAAATCAAAAATACTTATCTCTTCACCGGAGCCCACATTAATAAAATTTGATTGAGGCTGAACTAAGGCTTTGTAGCTTAAGTTATCCATATTGTGAACAGCTATGCAGGCATCTGCTAAATCATCAACATGCATAAATTCTCTTTTTGGTTTTCCAGTTCCCCATGCAATAACTTCCTTATCATTATTAATTTTAGCCTTATGAAATTTGTAAATTAATCCAGGAATAACATGCGAATTATCTGCATCATAATTGTCACCTGGTCCATATAAGTTTGTTGGCATAACACTTCTATAATCTAATCCGTGTGACTTTCCATACTGTCTATTATAGCTTTCACATAATTTAAGGCCTGCAATCTTTGCAATTGCATAGGGTTCATTTGTTTTTTCAAGCTCGCCTGTCAAAAGTGTTTCTTCTTCAAGGGGTTGTTCAGCCTTTGACGGATAAATACAACTTGAACCCAAAAATAATAATTTCTTAACATTATGAACAAACGCCGAATGAATTACATTTGCCTGTATCAATAAATTATCATATATGAACTGGGCCGGATAAGAATTGTTTGAAAAGATTCCTCCAACTTTAGCAGCGGCTAAATAAATCTCATCTATTTTATTTTCTTTAAAAAACTTTTCTGTCTCTGACTGACTTGTTAAGTTTAGTTCAGACCTTGATGCTGTTACCAGATTTTCCTTATCAAAACCCATTAAAAAAAGTTTTCTTATGATCGAAGAGCCGACCATTCCATTATGACCAGCAACAAATACTCTTTTATTTTTCATGTTGAAATCTATGCCATAAATAAGCTGTGTTAATAATATCTCTAATATTAGTATATTTTGGACTCCACATGAGTTTTTCTTTTGCAAGAGAAGCATTGGCAATCAAAATATTAGGATCTCCATCTCTTTTTTTTTGCACTTTATATTGAATTGATTGGCCAACAACCTTTTGACATTCCAGAAATATTTCCATGACTGAAAAACCTTTCTCGTTTCCAAGATTATATGCCTTAAAACCTTTTTGTGATTGATGTTTTTGAAAGCTCTTAAAATGTGCATCAGCAAGATCATTCACATGCACATAATCCCTAATGCATGTTCCATCAGTTGTATCATAGGTATCACCATATATATTGAAGACGCTTTTATTAAAATAGGCATTAAAGATTGATGGAATAAGATGTGTTTCTGGGAAGTGATCTTCTCCTATCTCTCCTGATTCATCAGCACCAGCCGCATTAAAATATCTCAGAGAAGTAACCTTTAATCCCATATTGATAGAAATATCATTCAAAAGGTTCTCAACATATAATTTAGTTTTACCATAACTATTAATGGGCGACTTAATGTGAGTTTCCTCAATAGATGGAGTCTTTGGCTGACCATATACAGCTGCAGAGGATGAAAAAATAAAACTCTCAATATCATTCCTAATAACATTCCTAAGTAAATTTATTGAGCCTGAAATATTATTTTCATAATATGAAAGAGGATCTTTAATAGATTCTGAAACTATAGATTTTGCTGCAAAATGCATTACGCAATCATATTTCTTATTTTTTAATTTTTTTTCTAATTTCTCTGAATCTCTTAAATCAACTTCTATAAACTCACACTCTTTAATGGCTGAAAGATGTCCGGTAGAAAGATTATCCAAAACAGTGACTTCTAAATTTTTATTTTGAAGATACTTTGTCATATGTGAGCCAATATATCCGGCACCACCTGTTATTAGAATTTTCATAATTGATTTTTCAAACTTGTTAGGACTTTCTTTTCAAAAATAATATATCTCTAAATAGAATATAAATTATTGAAATCATAAAGCTTAGAATTAGTCCAATAATGCAAATTGAAGCTCTATTTGGATATGATTTTTTCTCTGGTATATGCGGGGGATCTATAATATTTAGAAAATAATATTCTTTTACAGAGCCTAGCATTTGAATCTCAATTTGATTTTTAATCAAGTTATTAATTGTTGATCTAAGCTCTTGGTCACTGGTTTTAGATAACATATTATTCAAATATTCCAAAAAAGTTTCAGACCTCTGCATATCCATAATTCTTAGATTATCATCACATTCTTTTATAATGGTCTCTAAAAATTCTGCAGCATAAATAGGAGAAATATGCTCAAATTTAATTCTAATAAAATTAGTATCTGGATCTTTAAGGATTTTGAGTTTTTTTCTTATTACTTCATCAAGTTCTATATATGAAGGTATTACACCTCTTATTTTAGTTGGCTCTCTGATCCAGGAAGAACTGTTGACATCATAAAGGCTGTTATCATAAATAATTGTTTTTGAATTATTTTCATATTTTTCTGCTGCAATAATATTTTCTTTAACGCCTTCTAAAGTTGAAATGTGTTTAACAAACTCTTTTGATTGGAGGACCTCAACAAGATAATCTGATTTATTTGATCCGGAAGATGGGAGCGAAATGCCTGCAAACCCTGCGAGCTGGGAAGCTTGTTGAAAAATGGATGAGATGTTTGTATCAGATTCTCCTTGATCATAAACTGAAACAAGTGCCTCAGATGTATATACATTTTTAAGGGTTAAGGCATATACAATTGAGAGAGCCAAGCCTATGCCAGTAAAAGATATAATAATTTTTTTTCTTTTGTAAAAAAAGGAGAACATTTCTAATAGATCAAAGTCATATATGCTTGATGTATTTTCCTGATTATTAATTTTCATACATTCCTATTTTTTTTACTTGGTGCCCGAGGCCGGACTTGAACCGGCACGATATTTCTATCGAGGGATTTTAAATCCCTTGTGTCTACCAATTCCACCACTCGGGCCTTTTAAGCAAACTTTTATTTTACTAGGGATTATACTTTTAAAAAACCTCAAACATACCAAAAAAATTTTGATGTTATTTAGTTGTTCTAAAGCTTACCTTCATCTCTGAGTTTCTTTCTAATCTTTGTAGCGCTAATATCAGTAATTGATTTATCGAATGACTCTTCTTCAAAAACGTAGCCAACACCTCTGCCATAAGTAATGTTTACTATATTCGGCACAAGCATTATTTCGTATTCGGTGCCTCTCTTGAAACCATCTTTTAGAAGTCCAATCTCAATGTTACTGCAGACAGAGTCCCAGTCAAAAGGATTATCATCTTGACCTTCGCCTCCAGAAGATCCCTGTACATCTCTTACTTGGATTATTACCTGCCCTGTTTTGTCAAAACATCTTTTAAAAAGCTCTTGATGGCCATCATGCCATGGCTGCCATCTTCCCAGCATTTGAACTGTTGGTTTTTTCCAATCAAACATATTTTTTCTTTATATCATGCGCAATATTAATATGATTTTTTTCATTCCATTCTGTAACATGAAAGTCTACTTTATTTGGCTTTTCAAAAATTTTGTTAGTATCTTGAAATCTACCCTCTGCAATAGTATCCATCCAAATTGTAATATCAGCACCAAAATTTTCTCTGGTTTCAAAAGTTGGGCAAACAAAGTCACATATCACAAATCTGCCGTTTTCTTTTTCAAAATCAGCTAATGTCCTCATTCTGTTAGATTGTCTTCTTCTGCCATCCTCAGAAAAATCCCAGTCATTTGCCATCTCCCGTACTTTGTCTGCGTTATACCAAGCAGATTCTAATAACGGCTGCAGCCTTTTGGTAAGATAAGTTTTTCCACTTCCTGGAAGACCCATAACAAGAATTTTCATAAAAGTATATTTAATTAAAGACATATTATATAGAAAATTGGTTAAAAGAGTGTTTTATTTTGAATCAGAGAACTGGAGGCTGAGGCCGGAATCGAACCGGCGTAAACGGATTTGCAGTCCGCTGCATGACCACTCTGCCACCCAGCCGTTAAGAAAGATTATATACCTAATTTAACTAAATCTTTTTGATTGATAACGCCTACTAAAGTGTCTTCATGCATTACTGCCAAGCATCCAATTTTCTTTTCTGCCATTATATTCAAACATTTAGATGCTAAATCATCTGGAGTTACCGAAATAAACTGGTGACTCATAAAATCTTGAGCTGTCATATCAAAAAAATAGTTAGATTTGTCAATTGCACGCCTTATGTCACCATCAGTAATAATTCCAATAATCCCCTCAATATCTTTTTTTACAAAAGTTGCTCCAATACCTTTTTCAGAAATTACTCTAATAACATCTTTTGAGAGCTCATCATAATTTATAATTGGTATCTCATCTCCGGAAAGCATTACATCTCTTGCAGAAAGAAGTAGTCTTTTTCCCAGAGTGCCTCCAGGATGAGACTTTGCAAAATCTTCAGGTTTAAAATCTTTTTTATTCATTAAGGAAATTGCTAACGCATCTCCCCAAACAAGAGTTGCAGTAGCACTTGAGGTTGGAGCAAGATCGAGAGGACAAGCTTCTTTTTCAACTTTAATTAATTGATGATAGTCTGAAATCTTTGATAGGGTTGATTTTTCATTTCCAGATACGCCTATCACAGAGCAACCTAACTTCTTTATAATTGGGATAGTCTTTAGAAGATCCTCGGTTTCACCTGAATAACTTATTGCAACAACAATATCATCGCTTTGGATCATTCCAAGGTCTCCATGAAAGGCTTCAGTTGAGTGCATAAAGAATGAGCTTGTCCCAGTGCTTGATAAAGTTGCAGAAATTTTCTTACTAATATGTCCAGATTTTCCAATTCCTGTAAAGATAAGCCGGCCTTTACATTCATAAATAACATCTATAATTTTTTTAAAATTTTCATCAATGTAATCTTTTAAACCAATTAAGGCTTCAACTTCGTCATCGATGACTTGTTTAGCTATATTTATTATGTCTATTTCTTTACTCATTTTTAAAAGTTGAGATAGTATATTGAAAGCCTGTTTGAATTGTTATCAAAAGTGCGATTATAAGAACAATATCAGCAAAGAAAAGAACCATCATATTATTTAATGTTAGGCCAAAAAGGTACATTAGTATGGCAGACATTTGAATTGCTGTTTTTGTTTTTGCTAAAAAAGTTACTTTTGTTTTATCAGATTGATTATTTCTAGCATTTATATCTCTTAATGCAGCAACCCAAATCTCTCTAGAAATGATTATCGCTGAAATAAAGCCAATTAAAAAACTATCAAGGTTTATGCTTAAACCAATTAGGACAAATACAATTAATAATTTATCAGCTATAGGATCTAGGATTTCTCCCAATACGGATTCAGAGTTTGTTTTTCTTGCAAGA
>MDTG01038455.1_pt1 | contig 30867 bp, 26 predicted proteins | sample 811421 | NCBI WGS metagenome assembly MDTG01 (sample SAMN05326645, study PRJNA326480) | marine metagenome | isolation source: seawater | place: Pacific Ocean: South East | collected 2011
AATTGATTTTCCTTCAAATATTCCTATTAACATTTTTCCTGCATCTTCTTTTAAATATAAACTGTCATCAAAATCTCTTAACACAGGGATATTTTTTGGTAATTCATTAATTCCTTCTGTGATTAAATAAAAATGTTCTGCAGGATATAATGGAATACTAAAACCTGTATCTTCACCAATTTGTCTAGACCACATTCCGGTAGCTAAAACAATATATTCACATTCTATAGTTTGGTTATTAACAATAACTCCTGCCACTCTTTCGTTTTTTTTTATTATTTTTTGAACTGGAGATTTTTCAAAAATTTTTGCACCTTCTTTTCTTGCTGCTTTAGCTAATAATTGTGTTACGCCTACTGGGTCTGCTTGACCATCTCCAGGCATAAATATTCCACCCAAAACATCTTTTTCATTAATTATTGGATATATTTTTTTTATTTGATCAATATTTAATATTTCAACATTTACATTAAATAATTGAGATGTGGTAGCTTGCCTTTTAAGTTCTTGCCATCTTCCTTTTGTAGTTGCTATTGATAGAGCTCCATTCAATTTTAGTCCACTCGAAAAATCAAGTTCCTTTTCTAATTTTTTATACAATTCTAATGAGTATTTTCTAATTTTTGTTATACCTGCAGATGGTCCTAGCTGACTAACAAGACCGGCTGCATGCCAAGTTGTTCCTGAAGTTAATTGATCTCTCTCAAGCAAAATAACATCTTTCCAACCAAATTTTGCCAAATGATAAGCGCAAGATGTACCAGCTACACCGCCACCTATTACAATAACTTTACAATTTTTTGGAAGATTTTTAATCATTTATAAATTAAATATAAATGCATATGACTAATACAATCAAGAATATTTTGGTAACAGGTGGAGCTGGATATATTGGAAGTCACGTATGCCATTTGCTAGTGGACGAAGGGTACAAGGTTACTTGTATCGATAGTTTAATAACTGGTAATAAAAAGTTATTACCCAAAGAAGTAAATTTAGAAATTTTTGATATAGCGGAAACAGATAAAGTATCAAATCTAATAAAAAATAATCAGTTTGATTTAGTCATGCATTTTGCCGGATTAATAAGAGTTGATGAATCTGTGCAAGAACCAGAAAAATATAGAAAATTTAACTATACTAAAGCTAAAGTTTTTTTAGAAACTTGTTACAAACATAACCTAAAAAAAGTAATTTTTTCTTCAACTGCTGCAGTGTATGGAAATCCTTCAAAAAATAAAGTTTCGGAAAATGATCCAGTAAATCCAATTAATCCATATGCATCTTCAAAACTTGAATTAGAAAATTTTATTAAAGATACCTCTGAAGAATATAATTCCAAATATATAATTCTTAGATATTTTAATGTAGCAGGTGCTGATAAAAAAATGAGAACTGGATTAATCTCAAAATTATCAACCCATTTAATTAAGGTAGCTTGTGAAGTGGCTATAGGCAAAAAAAAAGAGTTAATAATTAATGGAGATGATTATGATACTAATGATGGTACTCCAGTAAGAGATTATATTCATGTGTCTGATTTGGCAGAAATACATCTTATATCTGCCAAACATCTTATATCTGGAGGTCATTCAGAGTTATTTAATTGTGGTTATGGGAATGGATTTAGTGTTAAGCAGGTAATAAATGAATTATGTGAAGTTATAAATAAAAATATTAAAACCTCAGTAGGACAAAGAAGAGAAGGAGATAGCAAAATGATAGTATCTGATGTAAATAAACTTAATAATTTTTTTAGATGGAAGCCTAGGCATAATAGTTTAAAAACTATATTATATACTGCTGTAGAATGGGAAAGAAAAAATAATTTAAATTAATCTAATTCAAATTTATCTTTATAATCAACTTTTAGTTTTTTAGATTGTTTTTGTTTTTCTAAAAAACAATTTCCAATAACAAGATTATCTAATTCTGTACCCATAAAGCAATTAAATGCATCTTCAGGTGTATTTACAATTGGCTCACCTCTAACATTAAAAGATGTATTGATTAAAACAGGACAATTAGTTTTCTTATAAAAATTATCAATTAAATTGTAATACATTGGGTTTGTTCTTTTGCTTACGGTTTGGATTCTAGCGGTATAATCAACATGTGTAACTGCAGGAATTTCTGATCTTTTAACATTAAGTTTATCAATACCAAATAATTTCTGATCTTCTTTAGACATTCCTATAACTTTATTGCGATTAACTTTAGAGACGAGTAGCATGTATGGTGAAGAAAATTTTAAATCAAACCATTCACTCACTTTTTCTTCTAGTACAGATGGTGCGAAAGGTCTAAAACTTTCTCTATATTTTACTTTTAAATTAAGTACTTTTTGCATCTTTTCAGATCTTGGATCTCCAATTATTGATCTTCCACCTAATGCTCTTGGACCAAATTCCATTCTTCCTTGAAACCATCCAATAGCATTTCCATTAATAATCATTTCAGAAGTCTTTTGATATAACTCTTCCTCACTTAAAACTTCGTAATGAGCACCTAACTGATTTAATTCTTCTTCAATAATTTTTTGTGAATACTCGGGCCCAAGGTAAGAACCATTCATATCATCGTTTGGATTAACTGACCGATTTTTATTAAGTTCAATATGCCAAAATGCTTGTGCTGCTCCTAATGAGCCGCCTGCATCTCCAGATGCAGGTTGTACCCATATATTATCAAATATTTTTTCATCTAAAATTTTTCCGTTAGCTACGCAATTAAGTGCCACACCACCTGCTAAACAAAGATTGTTAATTTTATATTCTTCCCTTAAAGATTTTGAAATTTTAATCATAATTTCCTCTGTAACTTTTTGAATAGATGAAGCAATATCCATATGAAATTGCTCAATTTTTTCTTTTTCAGGGTTTCTATTTTTTCTTCCGAATAAACTACAAAAGTTATTATTAACCATTGTAAGACCGGTTGCATAATTAAAATATTTTTGATCTAATCTAAAAGTTCCATCTTCTTTAATATCAATTAACTGTTTAATTTTATCTGAATAGATGGGGCTACCATAAGGTGCTAAACCCATTAGTTTGTACTCACCGCTATTAACTTTAAATCCAGTGTAATAAGTAAATGCAGAATAGAGTAAACCAAGAGAATGTGGGAAATGTATCTCTTTTTTTATTTGCAGATCATTGCCTTTTCCAACTGCAACTGTAGTTGTTGCCCACTCACCAACTCCATCTGCTGTAAGAATTACAGCTTCATCAAATGGTGATGGAAAGAAAGCACTTGCTGCATGGCTTAAATGGTGTTCGGAAAAAAATATATTTTTGTCAGACTTATAATTTTCGTCATGCTCCTTGAGTTTATTAAATAGTAAATTTTTTTGAAAAAGTTTTTCCTTTATCCATATAGGCATAGCTTTACTAAAAGAAAGAAAGCCTTTGGGTGCAAATGTTACATACGTTTCTAAAAGTCTTTCAAATTTTAAAAAAGGTTTTTCAAAAAAAACTATTTGGTCTACTTCACTCAATTTTAATTTTGAGTAACTTAAAACAAATTCAATTGCTTTGTGAGGGTAACTAGGATCATGTTTTTTTCTTGTAAATCTTTCTTCTTGTGCAGCTGCTACTATTTTACCATTAATTAAAATACAGGCTGCACTATCATGATAAAATGCAGATATGCCTAAAATTGATGACACTTAAAAAATTGTATATATGAATGGAGCTACTGCAGAACCTTGGGTAAGAACTATTAATCCACCAAAAATAACCAAAACTATTATAATTGGTAAAAGCCAATATTTTTTTCTTATTCTTAAAAATTCCCAGAATTCTTTTATAAAACTCATATTAAAATTGATTCTTCATACTACTTTTTTGCTCAGTTTTTTCAATCCAATAAGTTTTATTATTATTGAATTTTAGGTTTAATGAATCTTTTTTAAAAAGTCTCATTAAAAATCCTGTAGGTGTTACCACAAAAAAAAAGATTATACTCATTACTAATGGTGATACTATTTTTGACAATAGAATACCAAATTTAAACCAAATTTTATTTAAGGGAGTTAAAATTTGTGAATTTAATAATCCTAAAATCAAAAAAATTATTGCTACTATAAGAGACCAAAAACGTATTTCTTCATTATTTAATAATGGCCACAATGATATTAGTAAAAAAACAATAAAAAAAACTATTCCAAAACTTTTGTTAGATCCAATTTTTGCTTTCATAATTAATAAGAAATTTAAATATTAATAAGATTTTGTAAACCTACTTAAATTTAAGCCTTTTTGACTCATTTCATTTTCAATCCATTTATAAGTTTTGTTCAAACCATCTTTTAAACTCATTTGGTAACTCCAGTTGAGTACTTTTTTTACTAAATCGTTATTACTTGATCTTCCCCTTACACCTTTTGGTTTATCTAATTGATAGTTTTTATGTAATTTATTGCCTCCAGAAATTTCTTCGATTATGCCTATCATTTGATTAATGGAAACTTGTTCATCACTACCAATATTAATTGGATCAGAATAGTTCGACTCAAATAGTCTTAAAGTTCCTTCAATACATTCGTCTACATATAAGAAGGTTCTTGTTTGTTCTCCATCACCCCAAACATCTATTAAATCTTTATTATTTTTTTTGGCTTCTATAACTTTTCTGCATAGAGCAGCTGGAGCTTTTTCCCTGCCTCCATCATAAGTACCATAAGGACCATATACATTATGATATCTTGCCACTCTGACCTCTAAACCATAATCTTCATAAAAATGTCTGCACATTCTTTCACTAAATAATTTTTCCCAACCATATCCATCTTCAGGATCTGCGGGATAAGCATCTTCTTCTTTCAATCCATCTATAAAAACATTTTTTTGTTTTGATGCATTGTAAACGCAAGCGCTTGATGAAAAAAAATATCTTTTAACATTTGCTTCTTTAGAGGCCATTAATAAATTTGTATTAATTAAGACTGATTGCATACACTCAGCTTTATTATTTTCAATAAAACCCATACCTCCCATATTGCAAGCCATATTAAAAACGTAATCGATATCTTTTATAACTTTTTTACAATTTGATATGTCTTTCATATCTAATAAGTAATGATTTTCTACTTCATCAAAATCTTGAAACCAATATTCTTTAGGTTTTATATCGCAAGCAACAATTTTATTTCCTTCTGGGAGTAATCTTTTAATAAGATGACCCGCTATAAACCCGCCTGCTCCTACTACTAATATTTTTTTGTTTTTGATCATTAAGTAAAATTAAATTTTTTAAAAATTAAACCATCATTTAATATATCACTCTATTTTTATTTATAAAAATTTCAATATTAAATATTATAAATATAAGATTGAAACTGTTTAGATTTATCTTATGTTAGAATATAAAGCGAGATTATTAAACAATGAATGAAAACTTTATAGAGATAATGTCTACTTCCAACAAAACAAATAAAAATACTTAAAATATTTTTTATGCTCACAATTTATAATGAAAGTTTAAAAAATAAACTTGAAATATTTATAAAAAAAGTTGTTAAGAAAGGTAAAGAAAAATTAATATCTGACGATCCTTTTAATTATTACAAGAACAAAAATTTATATAAATCAAACTTATGGGTTTTGCTTGAAGATGGTGAAATTGTAGCATCAGTTATAATAAAAAAACAAAAATATTTTGTGTCTGGAAAATTAAAAGAAATTGATTTTATTAAATATCCAATTTCTTTAGCAATTGTTGATAATAATTATTTGTGGGCTTCGGTTGCTTTAATTCAAAATATAAAAATGCAATTTCCAATGTCATATTTACTTGGAATGGGTGGTAGCAAATCAAAAGTTGCAAAGATTTTTTCAACTTTAGGTTTTGCTATTAAAGATTTACCATTTTATATTAAACCATTGAACTTATTTAACATCCTTACACAAAACCCTTTAGTAATAAAATATTTTAATATTATTACAAAATTAAAATTAAATAGTAGAAATTCATCTAAAAATCAAAAAAATATTGAATACGAGTCTAAAGAATTAAACGATTTTAATAATGAAGATTTTATCAATAGAATTCCTATAAGTTCATTTGAATTAGAAAAAAACTACTTGCAACTTAATTCATTAGCTCCAAATGAAATTAAAAATTTTATTAAATTTCGTTTTTATGAAAAAAATTTAAATGTTGGAAATTGTACATTGTTTGTGAGTCAGGCCAATAATCATAAATATTTTGGAAATCTTAAAGTAGCAGTATTTTTAGACCTTTTTTTTTCAGAAAATTGTATCGACAAAAAAAAGTTAATGAATAGTTTAAATTATAAGTTAAAACAAAATAATATTGATATATTATTTTTTAATTGTGGTTCAAAAGAAATTTTGTCGATTTTAAAAATGAATAAATGGTTTAAATATAAGTCGCAATGGGCAATTGCTTCATCTCCAGAATTAACAAGTGAAATAGATTTAGACGATATTTATCTATCTCGATTAGATGGAGATGGACCAATAAACTTGGGAGTTGAATTATGAACACTGAAAGTAAAATTTTATTTTTAATGTTTCATAAAGTCATTTCTAAATCTGAACAAATAAAATCTGATTACGATATTGAATTTGAGACTTTTAAATCGTTGACTCATAAAATTTATGAAACAAATATAAATAAAAAAAAAAATAATCATATTGTAGTTCCAACATTCGATGATGGAAATAAATCAGACCTCATTTGTGCTGAATATTTAGCAAAATATAAAATAAAAGGAATTTTCTTTGTAATAGTTGATAAAATAAATCAAAAAGGATATTTAACAGAACAAGACATTATTAAAATTAATAACCTCGGTCACTTTATAGGAAGTCATACCATGTCACATTTAGTGTGTCCTAAATCAAAATCTAATATTGTTTTTAAAGAATTAACTGATTCAAAAAAATTTCTTGAAGATTTGTTAAAAAAAGAATGTGAACATTTTGCATTTCCAGGTGGTTTATATAGCAAAAGAGATCTCTTATTGGCTAAAAAAGCAAATTTTAAATATATATTTAGCACTTTTGAAAAATTACCTTCCAAAATAAATATAACTAAAGCTAATACCAGATTGCATGTTAGACAGTCAACTTTACAAGATTTTGACTCAATAATGAAAATAGATAAATATTATTATTTTATGAGATATATTAGAAGTTTAACTAAAGAAATAAGAGATATTATTAAATTTAAAACTTTAATTCCAAATCAATAAATTAAGGATATCTTACTTTATTTTTCCAATTTCTATTATTTTATTAAACAATTTATTTCCAATTTCTAAGTTACCGTTATTATTAAAATGTCTTGTATCTTTATAATAACTTTCTTCATTAAAACTCATATCATTAAAAAAATCTAGGACGATTAAATCATTTTTTTTAGATATTTTCTTCCAAGTATTGAATGGATATTTATTATTAAAGTCACATAAGTTAAATATATAGATATCTTTATTGTAAAATTCTTCTTTTATTTTGGATAAGATTAAATCAGTATTTTGTATAGATTTTTTTTGTAAGTTTAAAATATTTTTATCATCATCAACATAACTCATTCCGGGTGATTGGTTGAATACGAAATGAAGAATTAAAGATTGAATTACAGTAAATAATAAATCTGCTCTATTCAAAGTTCTAAAATTTTCAAAGAAATATGATTTATAAAAATATTTTAAATAACCTGAATAGTAAAATATATTATCATTTAATATATAAGGTCTTCTTACATATTGATTTCTTGTTATACCAATACTTTCCCATTCATATGTATTATTATAAAAATCGTTATCGCAAAATTGTATAATTAAAAAATCTGGATCAAAATTTTTTTTTATTTTTTTTGATAACAAGTATTGCTGCAAGGTTCCGTACCCACCTGATCCAATTACTTCTAAATACACTTTTTTGTTTAATAAACTTTCTAATTTTTTCCCAAATATAGAAAACCACATTTTATCATTGCTAGCATAAGGTCCATTTGTCATGGAATCACCCATTATTAAAATTTTTACATCGGAATTTTCTTCCTTTCCATAAAACCTTGAACCTCTAGAATTTGTTATAAATTTAACTTCATATTTTTTTCCTGTTAAAGATTTTTGTGACATTTCAACATTTAAATTAGGTAATAATCTCCAACCAAGAACTTCATCACTTTTATTTATTACGGGCGTAATATTTCTAATAATAATTTCAAAAACAAAAATGACTATAATAATAATAAAAAGATATTTTAGTTTCATACTTATATAAAATATATAAATTTAATTTTGAATTTTCATATTACTTGAATTTTTTTAAGCCTGTAATTTGTAATAAAAAAAGAAAAATAAATATAAAAATTATAGAGAAATATCTCCAAAATAATCTTCTCGGTTCAGCCATAAGTCTAAAAAGCCATGCTAATCCCATATATTCTAATATTTTTGGAGGTAAAATTTTATTTCCTGAAATAAAATCCATAGCCGCACCAATGCCTACCATTACACATTTTAATTTATTTTTATTTTCATGCATCCACATATCTTGTTTTGGAGCCCCTAGTACTACAAAAAGAATATCGATATTAGATTTGTTGATAGATTTTTGAATTTTCTTCTTTTCTAATTTAGACAACTTTCTAAATGGTGGAGAATATTGATAAGAAAAATCTATCTTATTATATTTTCTCTTTATTGATTTAATAAAAAAGTTCTGATTTTTTAAAGTACTACCATATAATCCAATCTTAAAATTTCTTTCATTAGCTAATTCACATATTTTTTTTGTAACCAAATATCCTGGCAAATGCTGGGCTTTGTTGCTTCCTAAAATTCTTAGAGCCCAATATATTGGTCTACCATCTGGAACGGCAATATCAGCTGCATTATGTGCTTTCTTAAAATTTTTATCAAAATAACTTTCTATACAACCATGAACTGAGGATATACAAATATAGTGAGATTTATTTTTAAAGTTTCGCCATAACTTAATTTTGTTTATAAGTTGATTCATTGTAATAGGGTTTATTAAAAAATTGATAATTTTTACTTTTTTCACAGATTTTATAATTTCAAAATTTACTAAATATATTATTTATTAGATTAAAAAGATACTTATAACGATATTATTTTTTTTTATTTTTAATATATTAGATTATTAATAATTTTGATAATTTTCATGCTACTAAATAATAAACATGGATAGTAAATATAAAATAGGTGTAATAATTAATGATTTTAAATTTAATAAATTTGAGAGAGACACTATATTAAAATTAAAATCTTCAAAGTTAAACCCACAGATTTTTGCTATATTAGAAAAAGAGCAAAAAGAAAACATTCTAGAAATTTTTTTAAGAAAATTTAAACAACATGGTTTTTTTAGAATATTAGAAATAATTTTTTTTAAAATCTTGTTTTTTACAGAAAAAAAATTAACTAGTATTAAATATTCAAATATAAATTATTTAAATAAAGATTTTGAAATAGATAAAAATATTTTTCATAAAATAATTGATGTAGATCCAGTATTTTCTAATTACAAAATGTATTCAGATTATACTGAATCTGATAAACAAAAAATTTTAAATGAAAATTTAGATATTGTTATAAGAGGTAACGTATCAAACATTTATAAAGATAATAAATTAAATATATCAAAGTTTGGAGTTATCTCATTTCATCATGGAGACAATATTTGGAATCGTGGTGGCCCACCAGGTTTTTGGGAAACTGTTTTAAAAAAAAAATCTACAGGATTTGTAATACAGATATTAAATAAAAATTTAGATGATGGAAAAATAGTTTTTAAGGGTGAATTTGCAACGAAAAGATTTTATATTTTAAATTTATTTAACTTATTATCTGAAAGTAATGATTTTTTATGTGATAGTGTAATAAAAATATTACAAGAACAAAAAGTTGTAGAAAAATATCCTAACCAAAAAACATCAAATTTAATATTAAAAAAACCAAATTTAAATTTTATTTTAAAATATATTTTTACAAAACTAATTTTAGTCTTGACTTTATTAACTATAAAATATTTTAAAAAATCTCATCAAAAATGGGAAATTGGATATTGTAGATCAAATTTTAAAAATTTTAACTTTAACAATATGAAAAAAATTAAAAATTTACCTAGTAGATTTTTTGCCGATCCATTCATTGTTAAAGAAAAGAATTCGCATTTTGTATTTGTAGAAGATTTCTCATTTATAAAAAATAAAGGATCAATTTCCGTTGTTGAAGTTGATAACAATGAAAATCATAAGTATTATGAAAACGTTATTGTGGAAGATTTTCATTTATCTTTTCCATATATTTTTAAATATGAAAATAATTTATATATGGTTCCCGAATCTTCAGAAGACAAAAGTATTAGACTTTACGTATGTGAAAAATTTCCTAATAAGTGGAAATACTGCTATAATTTAATTTCTAACATTAGGTCGGTTGATACAATTATATTTAAAAAATCAGAAATATATTGGATGATAACAACTGGTTCTAAAAAAAATGATTTTTCTTCTCAATTAAATATTTATTTTTCAAAAAATCCAATATCTCAAAACTGGGAACCACACAAAAAAAACCCTATATATTTTAAAACTGAACAAGGAAGAAATGGTGGTTTTATAAAGTTACAAGATAACTGTTATAGAGTTGCCCAAAAAGTAGACTTTAATAAATATAATGATCTTCAATATGGACATAATATTGATATTAATTTGATAGAAAAAATAGACAAAGAAAATTTTAATGAAAGTAAAATTGACAATATTATTCCAAATTTTAAAAAAAATATTTTAGGAACACACCACATAAATGGAATAGATGATTTTACAGTTATTGATTATAATTATTATGAAAAACTTTAGTTTCTAGTAATAAATTATGAAAAAAAAAATCCTTTTTTTAGTTCAACTTCCTGGTCCAATACACGGTGTATCTTTAGTTAATAAATCAATTATTAAAAGCAGAGCAATTAAAAATAATTTTAATATACGTTTTATTAATATATCAACAACAAAAATTAATAGGGAAATTGATATTTTCAAATTTTATAAGATATTTATTTTAATTAGTATTATTTTAAAATTACTTAAAAACTTAATTTTATTTAAACCTGATAAAATATATATTTCTTTAAGTGTTTTGGGATGGGGATTTTTTAAAGATAGTTTATTAGTAATAATTTCAAAAGCATTTGGATTTAAATTAATTTTTCACATTCATAGAAAAGGAGTCAATAAACTTTTAAATAATAATTTTTTGTATAAAGTTTACTATAAATTTATATTTAAAAATTCAGATTTAATTCATCTATCAAAAAACTTATTAAAAGACATTCAAAAAATATATGATCAAAATACTAGTAGATACATAATTAATAATGGTATTTATTTTCCAATCAATAAATCAAAAAACAAAAAGTCAATTTATAAATCACATAAAAATAAATCGTTTTGTAACTTTATTTTTATCTCTCATTTATTTAAATCAAAAGGTATATATATTCTTCTAAAAGCAATTAAAAATTTAAATGAACAAAAGTTGTCACAAAATTTTAAATTAACTATAGTTGGCAACCTCACAAATGATTTTGACAAAAAAGACCTTAATAATTTTTTATCACAAAACAAAAAATTTAAAAATGTAAAATTTGTAGGTGGAAAATATAATGATCAAAAGTATAAATTTTTATTAAATTCGCATGTCTTAATTTATCCAACTAGTGATGATTGTTTTCCATTAACAATTTTAGAAGGTATGGCATCAGGATTGGCTATAATTTCAACTTACGAAGGAGCGATACCTGAAATAATTAAAAATAATTATAATGGAATTTTATTAAAAAATATAAATGCAAATGAAATAATTTCTGGTATTAAAAAATATATTAAAAATCCTAATATTGTAAAAATGCATGGTAAAAACAATCATTTAGATTTTAAAAAAAAATACCATTTTAAAATCTTTGAAAACAAATTGATTAATGTATTGAATAGATCTATGACCAAATAACTTTTGTTTAAACAATGAATATAAACTAAACAAAAAATTATGAAAAAAATAATTAAAATTATATTAGTTAATTTAGTTTTCCTATTGTTATTAATGGAACTAATAGGATTTATTGGAACAAAACTTCAATTATTTGCAAAAAATATAACCCCACATTTGTATGGAGGTATAAAAATGAGTGAACAAACCAGATTTAAACGGACAGAGAAAGATGTGTGGGGTGCTTGGCGATTGCCAAACATAAAATCCAAACAAATCGTTGGTAATTGTATAAATATTACTTACGAAACAAATGAAGTAGGCGCAAGGGACGATCCATTTGTGAATTTAAAATCAAATTCAATTTTCTTATTAGGAGATTCATTTGCTGAAGGTTACGGAGTAGAAAAGAATGATTCTACTTCAGATTTATTGGAAGAAAAATTTGGTAGGGATATCTTAAATTTTTCATCTTCAACCTTTGGGCCTCTACAATATTTACTAATTTATAAAAATTTTAAAGATAAATATGATCATGAGGGTATAATCATTTATTTTCTACCTTCTAATGACTTTACTGATAACGATTACGCACATTGGTTAACTATGGACAGAAGTAGATACAAGCCCTACTTTAATATTAACAATAACGTCTTAGAACCGTATTTTTTTCCTGAAGCTAAAAAAATTTATTTAAATCATTCTGAAAAAAATAAAAATAAGTATTTATTTTTAATACTAGATAATTTTTGGTCTTCTAATTTATTAAGAACTATAAGAGCTAAAATAGTCTATAGAAACAAAATATCCAATCATGGATATTTTTACTCAACTGAAAAGCAACAAAAAAATGTTTTGTTAGCATTCAAAGAAATTACAAAAATTGCAAAAGACAAAAAGATTTTATTTGTTTTAATACCTGGACTGCGAGAAATTAAAGAATTTAGAGAAAAAAAATATATTTATAAAAAAGAATTTTGGTACAAAGAAATGATTGAAATGTCAAAATCAAAAAATATAAATATGTTAGATTTGATGGAATATTTACCAGAAGATCATAAAAAAATATATGCGACCTGCGATGCACACTGGTCTAAATTTGGGGAAAAGTGGGCGGCCGAAATTATCTATAAAACTTCAATAGATAAAAAAATTTTCAATTAACTAAATTTTCTTTTTTTTTTAAATAAAAATAAATTGAAATGACTAAGCTATTAAGTATATAAAATTGTGACGATAAATAACTAGTTGACAATGTGGATGCATTAATACCTCCGCCAAAAAAAATATATAAATTAAAAATACTTGTAAAAATGATAATATTTTTGAATAAAAGATTTTTTGAATTACTAGAAAGTTTAAAACTATAAAAAAGTATTTTTATAATTTTATAATGAAGAATAAAAAACATTAAGAATCCTAAAAAACCCATTCTTCCATACAATGTGACCCAAAGGTTATGTGGCTCTCGATTTGCTATACCCTCGGCATTAATAAAAGTAGTCAAAGTTTCTCCATAACTTAAACCAAATAAAAAAGTCTTATAATTACTTGAAACTTTGTTTATTACAGATGTCCAATTTTCAAGTCTCCAATCTATAGTGGATTGTGTACCTTGAAAATAAAGAATATCAGTTTGATATCCTGGAAATGAAGAAAGTATATGATTTTTAAAAAAATTAGAAAAGCTCAAATCATTAATTTTTAAAAAAGAAAATAAATTAAAATATTCAAATATTTGAAGTATTACTAATAACCAGAATATATTAAACATCAACCTTGTATTTTTTTTATCTATAAAAATTAAAAATAATAAAGTTGAAATATAAGTTAAATATATCTGTCTTTTAGGTGCTAAAATAAAAGCTAATATTGAAAAGACAATAAAAAATATTTTTTTGTTTGATGGTTTTTTTAAAAAAATAAAACTATAAAAAGCAAACAAACACAAAATAATATTGAAGGTTGAATAATTGAAAAATAGATTAGAAGTAACACCTAAAGGAGATACTATTTTAGGAGACAATGGAATAAAAAAATCTTTATAGAGCCAAGTAAATACAAAGAAAAATAAAAAGTAAAAAGTAATTTTTAAAATTTTATCAATATTATTTATGTCTGATTCATCCTTTATAAAAGATATAAAAACTATCAAAAATATAGAGTCTAAAATATAAGTTGCATCTCTTAAAGCGGCAATTCCAAATTCACTAAAACCTATAAGCATTTTAAATAAATTGAAAAAGAAATATAAAAACCAAATATTTAAAATACCAAGTTCTTTTAAATGTTTAAAATTATCTTTTAAACTAATATTAAAAAGTAAAATAAATAAAAAAATGTATGTAACTGGAATATTTATAAAAGTATAAGTCTGAAAACCATGTCCTAAAAAGAAATTAGAAAAAATTAAAATAAACAGTATATATTTATGTAAATTATAATTTTTGATCATCTATAATTTAAGTTTGTATAAATATATTTAACTTTGTTGGGCCATGAAAATTGCGATGTTCTTTCAAATGAATTTTTTCTTTTTAAATAAAATTTTTTTTTACTTTTAATAATTGCTGTTACTGAATTTGAAAGATTTTTTATCAATAAATTCTCATTTTTATCTTTAATATTAATTTTAATACCACAATTATTATTTACTATTTCTCCAGGTCCTCCATTATTTAAAGTGACCGGGATGACACCATGCGACATCGCCTCTAAAATAACTAAGCCGCCAGAGTCTCTCAAATATGGGGCTAATAAAATATCGCTCTTTTTATAAATCGAAAATAGGTCTTGTCTTTTTACTTTATTCTTGAATACAATTGATTGATTTAAATTATTTTCTGTCGAAAATTTTAATAATTCATCTTTTAAATTTCCATTTCCAATAATTGTAAATAAAGCTTTTTTAGTCTTTTTTTTTATAATTTTGAATGATTTGATTGCTATCATAGGACCTTTAATATCTAAAAGATTTCCAACAAAAATAATATTAAAATACTTATTTTTCTTTTTTTTTATTTTAATAAATTTATTTTTTTCTATTCCAACTGCTAAAAGCTTTTTTACTTTATGGTGATAAATTTTAGGTATAAATTTTTTTGTTTCTTTTGAGGTAACAATAATTAATTTTGATTTTTTAAAAACTAAATTAATTAGTGGGGAATAACTTATATAAAAGTTACTAAAATCTCTAAAGAGCTCATTGATTTTGTTTTTTAATGAAAAATTTTTTCTTAACTTAATTGGCACTGTATCACCGCCAGATATAGGTCCAAAAATAAATGGTATGTTATAAAAACATAAAAAACTTGGAATCCTATAAGTTACAAATGATACATGATGTATATAATCAAAATTAATTTTTTTTATAAAAGGCCTTACAGCAAAAAATATTCCAATTTGCCATAAAAAAAAATATAAATACGAGTAAGAATTTTTATTTCCTTTTATTAACCATAAAATAAACTTTGGAAGATCATAATAGACAAAATTTAGATTTTTAATAAATCTTTTATTTAAATATTTATCAATATTTTTTTTATTATTAGATCTTGTTATTACATAAACTTGATTTCCTAGCTTTGACAGTGTTAAAGCCCACTGCCAACCAACTTCAGGTTCTGAACCTTTGTTTGGTTCACATGCATATGCAGATATAAGAATTTTTTTTTTTTTCATTCTATCTATACTTTAAAATTATAATTTAAATATTTCTCAATTTTTGAAATATTATTTCTTTGAGAAAATATTATTGAGTTTTTTTTATTTTTTGCAAATTTTTTATATTTGTTGATTTGTTTTATTAACGTTTCATAGTCAACTTCTTGCTTTCGACTCCATATTATTTTTGGCTTTTCAATCATAATAATCCACAAATCTGGTCTAGGAAAAAACTTTAAAATATTTTCTGATAGTTTGCTACTAAGTTTAAATCTATATCTTTTTGGATCAATCAAAATATCGTCGGGATACCTATCAAATAAAAAAATATCACTTGGAATAAATATTTTTATTATAAAATATAGTCTAAATATAATCAGCCAATACAAAAGTTTTAAAAAACTTAAAAAATTTGATCTTAAAACTTGATTATGTGGATTTTTTACAATTTTAGCTTTTTTATTGCTAACAAAATATGGTTTTAAATGAAAAGTTTTTAATTTTTTTTTTTGCCTTAGCAGTTTTTTTTTTAAAACTTTTATCAGTGTAGATTTTCCTGATCCATCTGGTCCCAATATTGAAATAATAATATTTTGTTTCATTTTAAATATATTAATATTTATTTAAAAAATGTTTATAGCTGGTGTAAATTATAAATAGTATTACAAACTGTGAAAAATATATTCCAAAAATAAAACCTGATAATCCTAACTTTTGAATAATTATATTTGATAATACGAGCGCAAAGAAACTTGATGTTAAATAACCCAAAAATATTGGCTTAGTTTTTGATATTGATCTAAGCCCATATTGCGGAAAATACATTAAAGCTGTTATGGGCATTGTAAAGCTCAAATAAATTAAAATTTTAAAGAAAGTTGCCATTTCCTTCCCGTATAAAATTAATAGAATTTTTTTTGAAAATAAAATTAAAATCAAGGAAAAGAAAATTATGAGTAAAAAAATTTTAATTGAATTGTTTCTTAAATAATTACTCATAGCTATTTTTCCTTTTGTAACTAATATTTTTGAAACTTCTTTTGGATAAATATTTTCAAAGGATTGAAAAAAAGGATTGGCTATACCTATAATTGTTTGACAGGCTCTAATGATGCCTAGATAGTATGGACCAAGTATAACTCCAGCATTAAGAACCCATAAATTACCCGAAAACCACTGCACTAATGATGTTAGTAATAGCCATTTCCCTATAGTCCAATTATCTTTGATTGATATTAACAAGCCAGTTACGGTGAAACTTGCATAAAAAAAAGTTGGAAATAGAAGAATAGAACCTAAAATAAAAACTATAAACAATGACCATAAAATTATTTCTAAATTTAAAAAATAGTAATTTTTAAAATAGTAAAAAATAAACAATATAGTAAAGTAAACAACAAAATCTGATATATTGACTAGTATTAAACTATTTTTATTTATTAAAAATCTTCTACAAAATTGAAATAATTGTGAAGATATTAAGATAAGAGAAAATGGTAGACATAAAGTTTCAACATCATACGCAAAATAAATATTAAAAAAGAATTTTAGAAAAATAAAAACTGTAATAAATAAAGCAATTGAAAGAATAATTTGTTGTAATAATACACCTCCATAATAATACCTTATGTTTCTCTGGTTTAATTTTGGTGCATTGGAAAGCATGGGTGAAATGATAGATGAAAGTTGTATTGAATTAACAAGCATCAAAAAAATCCAAAAAAAAGAGAAAATTCCAAATTCCTGTATGCCCAAGTATTTAATCAATAAAATTGTAATTAGAAAGTTACCTAAGCTAACAATAGATTGATCAAACAATATCAAAAAATTTTTTTTATATTTATTCACCTAAATTTTCTACCAAAGACTAGTTTGTTTTTTTCAACTAATTTTTTAAAAAAAAAATGATTGTAGTTAATTTGATTTATAGAGTTTTTTTTTTCTATTTTATTGATTAAAATGTTTCTTTGTTTCAAAAAATATATTTTTTCTAAAAAATTTTTATTATCAGCAAAATCCCAATCAGATATAATATTTTTTTTTTTTTAACAAATTAAAAACTCTAGTTAGGCTTTTTTTTTCATTTTTTTTATATGCTATATCTAATTTAAAACCAGAAGGTTGAAATATATAAAGAAGCATTAATTCGAAACATCTATATGGCAAATAATAGAATTTTAATGGATTTTTTAAAACAAAATTTAAACAAATTAAAAATTTATAAATATTAACATACTTTCTTAATTTAATAAATTTTTTATGTTTTATTAAATTTGAAATTTTTAGCAGTAAGCTCTCTTCAAATAAAATATTTTTTCTATAAATTGATTTAAAATTTAATTTAAGAAAATTTTTTCTATATTTTAAAATTTTTCTGTAATTTTTAAATCTATTATTTAATAAAGTATTTATTTGAAAAATATGATAAGTATAAGAAATTTTTTTTTGTATTGTATAATATTTATTTTTAAATAAATCTAAATTGTTATTTTTAATTATATAATAAGGTGTATTAAGTATTGAAATACTTTGAAATAAATCAATTTGTAAAAAATCTAAAGTCCTAAAATTTATTAAATAAAACATTTTAATCTTATTTTTTTTTAAATAATTATTACTTTTTGTTTCATCTAAAATTAAATGTGTCCAACTAAATTTTTTAACACTTTCCTTAATAATTTTTTCTACTTTATGTATTTCGTCATCTAATATTATATCTAAATCACGACCAACTTCCGGTAGCTTTTCAAAATTTCTTAACACCGCATAATTTATCTTTTTTTTTTTTAAATTTTGAAGAATGTAATTTACAGTTTTTTCTTTTAAATGAATCATTAATGTATATTAATTAGTTTTATCATATGTCAAAAATTAATAAAATTTCTATAATAATTCCTTGTTACAATGCTGAAAAATTTCTAGAAAATACAATTAAATCTGTTCTCAATCAAACTTATAAAAATTTTAATCTTTATTTAGTTGATAATGGCTCAAAAGATAAAAGTTTAAGTATCATGAAGAAGTATAAGTTGAAAGATGAAAGAATTTTTATTGTTAAAAACAAAAAAAAAACGCCAAAAGGTAAAAGTATTAACAATTTATTGAAAAAAATTAATACAAAATGGGTTTCAATTTTGGATGCTGATGATTTATATTTTAAAAACAAGATAAAAGAACAAGTTAATTTTCTTCAAAAGAACAATAAAGTTAAACATTTAAGTTGTTTGGCTGCTTATACATTGGATGGCAAAAAAACTTTTGCAATGACTAATAATCCTTTTAAAAATTTAAATTCCTGTTTTGAAATTATAAAGAGAGGAAAAAACATAGGTCTTGCTGCTACTGGAGTAATATTTGACAAAAACATTGTTCTAAAAATTGGAGGCATTAGATACAAATATTGGCCTAGTGATGACTTGGACTTATCTAATCGAATTGCTGAAAGTGGCCATATAGTATATTCAATTCCAAAAACCTTGATGATGTACAGAATGAGCGATAACTCTTCAATGGCAACCTTAACAAGTTTTATAGATGGTAAAAAAAAAGCTGGATGGGTAAAACATTCTTTAATACAAAGAAATAATTTTAAAAAAGAAATTTCTTTTAGGAAGTATTTAAAGACAGAAAGAAATAAAAATATTTTTTCTAGTGCTTCAAATTTTTTTGAAGATTGTTCTGATTACTTTTATAGACAAACAATTGTACATATATTAAACAAAAATTTTATATTAATTGTCTTATATTTACTTTCTAGTTTTTTCTGTAACCCATTGAGGTTTTTTAGTAGAGTCACAAAGAGAATATACAATACATCAAAAATTTATGAAATATAGAATACCTTTTTCAAAACCTTTTATTTCTCTTAAAGAGCTTGCTGAAATTAAAAAAGCACTTCTTTCTAGAATGCTCACTAGCAGTCAACAAAATATAAAATTTGAAAATTTATTTAAAAAATATCTTAAAACCAATAATTTAACTACTACATCTAACGCTACCTCAGCTCTAGATCTTGCAATTAAAATAATCAAACCAAAATTAGGTGATGAGATAATGACACCATCTATAACTTGGCCTTCCGCAATAAATATGATTGAGTTGAATGGCTGCAAACCTATTTTTATTGATGTAGATCCACATACATTTAACTTAGATTTAAATGATGTAAAAAAAAAAATTTCAAAAAAAACTATTGCAATAATGCCAGTTCACTTTGCTGGACAAGCTTATGATGTTGATAATCTAAAAAAAATATTAATTAATAGTAAAATAAAAATTATCGATGATTGTTCACATGCAATCGGTACTTTTTATAAAAATGCTCACGTTGGTGCAAATGTTGATTTTGCTATTTTTAGTTTTCACCCAAATAAAAATATAACTACTGCGGAAGGTGGACTGTTATTATGTAAAAGTAAAAAAGATCACATTACTTCTTTAAAACTCAAATATCACGGCCTATATGATCAAACTTATAAAAAAGATTATAAAATTGATAATGCAAGGAAAGAAGTGTTAATGCCAGGGATGAAATATATTCTCAGTGATATTCATGCCTCAATAGGTATTGTTCAATTTAAAAAACTGAAGTTTATTTTAAAAAAAAGAAAAATACTAGCCCATAGGTATAATAATTTTATCAAACAGTTAAAAAATATAAAAACTCTCAATCATAAAAATAAATTTAAAAATGTTCATTCCTGGCATTTATTTGTTATTAAATTTAATTTAAAAAAATTAAAAATTAGTTATAGAAAAATTTTTAATAAATTTAAAAAAAATAAAATACAGGTTGGTGTTCATTATTACCCTGTTCATTTGCATAAATATTATAAGTCTAAGTATAAAGTTAATAAAAAATACTTACCTAATACAAGTAATTTAAATAGTACCTATATAAGTCTACCATTGTACCCAGATCTTTCTTATAAAGATCAAGATGAAATATTTAAAATTCTTAAAGGTATAGATAATCTTGAATGAAATTGAATAATACAAATGGAGTAGTTTTATTTATTTATAACGATTTAGGTGTAAAATTATTAAAATTAATAAAAAAAAAAAAAATAAAAATTCATTTAGTTATAACACATGAAGATAAAAAAAAAGAAAAAGTATGGTATTCTTCATGTAGTGAATATTGTAAGAAAAATAAAATAAGATTTGTTTACTATGAAAAAACAAATTTTAACAAAATTTATAATAAATTAAAATACTTAAACTTTGATTGTATTTTTTCAGCATATTTCAGAAAACTTATTCCCGAAAATATTTTACAATTACCAAAAAATGGTGCGATTAATTTACATTGTTCATTTTTACCAAATTACAGAGGTAGAGCTCCAATAAATTGGCAGATTATTAATGGTGAAAAATATTCAGGAGGCACAATTCACTACATGAATAAGTTTGCTGATAAAGGTAATATAATTTATCAAAAAAAAATGATTATAAATAATAAAATTAATGCATATAATTTACAAATAAAAATAAATAATATCTTAATCAAAATTCTAAATAAAAAAGTATACAAAATAATAAATGGTATTTGTCCATCAATAAAACAAAAAAAGAAAGGGTCCTATTTTGGAAAGAGAAAACCATCTGATGGAAAAATTTCTTTCAATGTTCCTGTGCAAGATGTTTATAATTTAGTTCGTGGGCTATCCTACCCTTTCCCTGGAGCTTTCTTTATAAAAAATAAAAAAAAAATAATTATAGAAAAGAGCCAAATAACAAATATTAAATCTTCGAGTTTTAAACCTATATATTTATTCTTAAGAGGTAATTTATATTTAAAATGTATAGATTATTATTTAAAAGTAATTAAGATTAATATAAATAACAAGCAGACAAACAAAGTTGTAAAATATTTAAATTAAATGAAAATACTGATTCTTGGTGTAAATGGCTTCATAGGAAATGCACTTGCAAAAAAATTATTAATGAAAAACATTAAAGTTTTTGGTTTCGACATGAATGATTTTAATATTATTGAAATTTTAAAAAATAAAAATTTTTTCTTTAAAAAAGGAAACATATACAAAAAACAAAATTATATAGAGAAATTAATAAAAAAGGTCGATGTTATTGTGCCACTTATAGCAATAGCAACACCACAAGTTTATGTAAAAAATCCTTTAGATATATTTAAATTAGATTTTGAAGAAAGCTTAAAAATTATAAAACTATGCGCTAAATATAAAAAAAGAATTATTTTTCCATCAACCAGCGAAGTTTATGGAATGAATGAAGAAGAAAATTTTGACGAATATACTTCTAAATTAGTGCTAGGACCAATTACAAAACAAAGATGGATTTACTCTTGCTCAAAACAACTTTTAGATAGAGTTTTAATTGCAATGACGGAAAAAAAATTAATCAAAAGCACTATTTTTAGGCCATTTAATTGGATTGGGCCAAATTTAGATACTTTAAAGAATGCGCAGGTTGGTAATGGTAGAGTTCTTACAATTTTTATTGATAAATTAATAAAAAATAAAAATATTTATCTTGTTAATGGTGGAAATCAAAAAAGATCTTTTACTTACATAGATGACGGTATTGATGCATTAGAAAAAATTATTTTAGGAAATGAAAATTATTTAAACGGTAGAATTTACAACATTGGAAATCCAAGATCTCATATTTCAATAAAAAAACTTTGTTATAAATCAATCAAAATATTCAACAAACTTTCAATAAAGAAATTTAATGCAGATGTAAAATATATTAAAGAAGATAAATTTTATGGAAAAAAATACCAAGATTTAAAGATAAGAGTTCCTAATATTAATAGAGCAAAAAAAGAGTTAAAGTGGAGTCCAGTAACAGAAATTGACCAAAGTCTAATTAAAACAATAAAAAGCTATATTACTAATTAAATTAAATTAAGTTTTTAAATATTAATCAAAATTTTATCCATTGTAATTATAGATTGTTTCACTATTAATTTTTCTTTTTTATTCAGATTTGATTCCAAATCTTTTCTAAGACTGGATATTTTTGTTAATAAATAAAGAAAAAAGTAATTTTTAAATTGAACGAATGATAAATTTTCATACTTCATCACTTTAATGAATAAAAAGAAAACGAATTTTATAATAAAATAATTAAAACAAGTAATTAAAAATCTTTGAATTACATTATGTTTTAAAAGAATTGTAAATTTTGAAAAATTATAAAATAGTAAATGAGATATAAAATTTATTTGATCATAATAGAGTGATGTATGACTAAACTTTTCAAAATCAAAAATATAATAATTTTTATTTGTTTTTAGTAAATTATAACTTGCAAAATCTCCATGAGAATTTGTAAAATAAATTTCATTAGAATTCTCAGAAATATATTTAATTATTTTATTTTTTATATATTTTTTATGATAAAATTTATTTATATATTTTTTAAAATTTCCCCTTTTTTTTTTAACTTTTAATAGTGGTAAAATATTATAGAAACTAAATAAACTTGCATTTTTACCTTCAATAAAAGCTAATTCTAATAAATTATAAAATTTATTTTTTTTTGTTTTATATATTTTTGGTATTCTAAATTTATGATATTTTTTAAAATATTTATAACCTAAGATTTCTTTATGATAACTTGATGCGTCACTTCTATCATAAATTTTTAAAATTTTAATTTTACTTTTTACAAATATTTTTAAAATTAAATTTCTATCATTTTTAATATTTTTAATTGATTTTAAATCTTTGTATTCTTTTAAATTTAATATTTTTTTTATTAAATTTTTCTTTAGCATTTTAGTGTTAACCATAATTAGTAGTTTTTAAGAATAATCGATATAAACTTATGAATCTATTCTTTAGAAAATATTTTTTTAATTTGTTCGTTTATATCTTGCTTTTCTTTATTTTTATGATTTGAGTTTTTTATTTCCTTAACATTTTCGCTTTGTTTAAATGGATTTTGTATTAGATTTGTATTTCCTAATGATTTTGTAAGTTCTGAAATTTTATCTGATATTTTGCTTTTTTCATTTTCAATATCAGTCAATTGTTCTTTCATAATATTATATTTTTTTTGAGTTTTTGATAAATCGTGACTTAATCTTAAATTTTCATCTTGAAAGAAAATGACTTTTTCTTTTAAATTCTTCAACTCTTCTATTTGGTCATTTGAAAACTTTTCAGAATTTTTATTTCTTAGTTTTATTAATTCATTATGCATTTTTTTATTATTTTTTATTAATTTTATCTCATTTGCTCTTAAGGAAGTTAATTCATATTGTAAGCTGCTATTCATTTCATTAAGGATTTTTTGCTCTTCTCCTATCTTCTCAAAAGACTCTTTTTTCAATGAGGAATTTTCTGTTTCTAATAACCTATTATTTTTGATTAATTTTTTTTCTTTTTCGATTAAATTAAACATTTCATCTTTTAACTTACTATTATTTATAATTAATGTTTGCTTAGTATCTTCAATAGTATTATTTAATTTCTCTAATTTTAATTTTTCGTCTAATAATTCAATTTTATCTTTATCTAATGAATTTATTTGTTCGTGGTATTGGTCATTAATATCAATTAATAATTTTTTATTTTTTGTTAATAATGCAACTTCTTGTTGAAGTTTTTTATTACTTTTTATTAATATTTTTTCATTTTCTTTAATTAAATTTAATTCTTCTTTAAGCTGATCTGTCTGTTCTGACAAAATATTTTTTGTTTCTGTTAATGTTAAAAGATTATTTTCAATCTTTTTGTTTGAATCTATGAACTTTTTTTCATTTGAAACTAACATGTCTAATTTATTTTTTAATAATTCATTATTGCTTTGCAAGTTATTATATGATTCTTTAAGAGAGTTTATTGAATTTTGAAATTCTAAATTATCATTTTCAAGTTTTCTATTATCTTTAATTAATTCAAGTTCTCTATTAGCTGCAACCTTTAGCTCTTCCTGAAACTTTGTAAATTTAAAGTTTAAAATTTTTTCATTGTTAATTAGATTGGATATTTCTTCTTTTAATTTTTTGTTAATTTTTAAATTAAGAAATTCTTTTTTTCTAAGATCCGTCACTATATCTCTTAATTTTCTATTTTCTATTTGCTGATCTAAAATAATTTTAATTGTATTTTTTCTTATTTTCTTTTTTAAAATAATGAATAATTCATTTACAACATCATCTGTTTTTGTAATTTCTTTTATTTCTTCTGCAGATTTTGTTGTTAGACTAATTTTCTGTTTTCTTTCTTTCAATTTAGTTTTATTTTTTTCTTTTAACTTTTCTTTATACTTTATATGTTTTTCATCAACAGCATCTGACAATATAAGTGGTTCTTTTTCTACTTTTAAAGTATTCACTTGATTTTTAGAGCTTTTTGATCTTTCATAAAGATTGTTAGTTGCCTGAACAATCTCTTTAATTGAATATATTTTCATAGTCTAAATTTAGTTTTATTTATTTTCTTTGATTTGTCTAGCTCCAAAATTTTTAATAATAATTCCTAATTTAAAAAAATGCTTGTGTAATTTTAATCACCTTTGTGTTTAAAAACTATATAAAAAGTTTTCAATATTATGTATATATCTAATAATACTGTCCAATTATTTAGGTACCACAAATCATGTTCCATTCTTTTTTTCATATTTTCAGGATTAGGTGTGGCTCCTCTTAAGCCATTAACCTGAGCCCATCCTGTTAAACCTGGACTACATTTATGTCTTTTTAAAAAATTGTTAAATAACTTTGAATATCTAATATCATGCTCAACCATATGTGGTCTTGGACCAACGATAGACATTTCTCCGAACAAAATATTTATTAATTGAGGAATTTCATCAATACTGAATTGCCTTATAAATGTTCCACATTTTAGTTTTCTTTTATCTCCATATGTAACTTGAACAGTTTTATCAAAAGATCCTTTTTTTAAAGTTCTTAGTTTGTAGATTTTAAATCTTCTTCCATCCCATCCTGTTCTATTTTGAGTAAATAAAATTGGAAATCCATCCTCCAAAAAAATGAACAGTGAAGATAATAATAAAATTGGCAATGCTAGAATTAAAAATATTATTGATAATATTTTATCCATTGTAATTTTAATTAATAAATTTAATCCATGGAATCTTGATATTTCATATGTTTTAAATTCATATTTACCATTTAGTAAGTCCTGAGAATCTAGATTAGTTGAAGCGTCTAAATCAACTATTAAAATATCTACTGAATACCTAATAATATTTTCAACTAGTTTATCAGGATCGATATTTTTTGACTTTAGTATCCATATTTGACCTAGTTCATGATATTCAAGTATTGATCTTATGTCTTCAGTTTTTTTAAATATTGGAATTCTAATTTCGTTTTTGAGTAATTTTTCAGGTATATCTTCTCCATCATGAACAATGCAACATTTATAAATATTTATTTGATCTTTTTTTTGTTTTATAAATCTTTTGATATCATTAAACTTTCCCACAAGCATAATATTTTTTTGAATAACATCATTGTTAATCATGTAATTATATAAATAATTAAATATCATTTTTGTTACGAATAGATTGAAAAATAGAAAAAGTATTGAATAAATATAATTTATATTTAATTCAAAATTTTCTTTTCTAATAAAGTAAATAGCAAAAATAAATATTTTACATATAATTATTCCTCCAACATCTTGTCTTAGATATGAGATAAAGTTGAATTTATAACTTTTTCTTTTCTTTAAAAATAAAGATAACGTTAGATAAAAAAAACTTAATAATATCGAAAAGAAATAATACTTTGAGTTTATAAATATTCTTGTATTAAAAAGATCATAAATTGTATTTTCTTCTAATATAGAAAAAATATAATAACTAAAAAATACAATTAAAGATTTAAAAATAAATGTAAAATAAATATATGCAGAATCATCGTTCTGTAAAACTTTTTCAAGCTTAAACATTTTTTAAGTCTTGTGTCTGTAATAATTATTGTAATTATAATAATGTGGAGAATAATTATAATAATAAGAATAATAACTATCTTTTGATGTGTCTAAATCATTAATAATTATTCCATGGATTTTACTTCCAACATTCTGAATTTTTTTGATGGAAGACATAAATGTTACCGTTCTAGTTGCTTCTGATCTTATTAAAAATAAATTAAAGTCTGTTGCTTGAGCTAATATTAATGTATCAGAAACTGGCTGCACTGGTGGAGAATCTATTATTACATAGTCATAGTCCATTTTTAAAACATCTAAAAATTTTTTAATTTGATCTTTGTTAACTATATCAGACATATCAAATCTTTTTTCTCCTGAAGTAATAATATCCAAGTTTGTTCCCGGTACTTTAAAAATTGTTTCTTTTACCTGCGAAGATCCTGTAATTATTTCACCCAATCCATAGATTTCCTTATCAAATTGATAAAAACTGTTTAAAACTGATGGTCTTCTAATATCTGCCTCAATGAACAATACTTTATTAGTTTTTTCTAAAGATAGTGCAAGATTAAAGGCATAAGTAGTTTTTCCTTCTGATGGATTGCTTGATGTTACCATATAACTTGAATTTTTTTTAAATTTTGATTCTATAACTGCCCTTGAAGATCTAATTGATTCTGAAAAGTTTGTTTCACTATCTTCTAAAAACATTTGAAGTATGTGAAAACCTCTTTTTAATTTTGATACTTTTGGAAGTACACCAACCTGAGGTATGTCAAGTGAGTCGATTGCCTCTGGACTTTTTACAACAGATGAATTCATTTCTTTATAAAAAACAAGACTATAAAAAGCAAAAAAAGATAAAATCAAACTCAATAGAAAATTTTGGGAAGGTTTTGGCGAAAAAGGGCTAATTGGTAAATTTGGAGTTTCAATAATTTTAAGTTTTGAAACTTGTAAATTTTGCGCTTCGTTTGTTTCTTTAACTCTTTGTAAAAATGATTCATACAATTTTTTGCTGCTATCAACCTCTCTTGCAAATTTCATCATTCCAGATTCTTTTTCTTCAATTATTCGAAGCTCGTCTGTAGCGTCTTTTAATTCTTCTTCAGATAATTTTATAAAACTATCCATATTTCCTAGCTCGAAAGCTTTTTGTTGAATGCTGATGTCTATTTTTTCTTTAAGCTGGTTTTCCAGCTTTTGATGAAATTCATGTGCTTTAACTAATTTTGGATGCTTATCAGTATAAATAAGAGATAAAGATTGAATATTACTTTCATTAGCTGACAAACTATCTTGGATAGAAGAAATTTCTTTTGCAGTTCTTAATTCTTCAATAGCCAATAAATCATCAACATTCCCGTCAGCAACTTTTATAGATAAAAGATCATTTTGTAATTTTTGAGAATTTTGTTCAGCTTCTAATATTCTATTAGATATCGATTCAATTTGTTTAATTTTAAGCCCTTTAACATCGCCCGTATCTATCAATCCATTTTCCTTTTTATAATCTGCTAGTTTTTTTTCAGCAGCATCCATTTGTATTACTAATTCTTTTAACCTATCTGAAATTTTTAAATTTGCATAATTTGTAATCTGAATTTTGCTATCGACTTCATATCTTTGGTAGGAATCAATAATACTTTTTAACGCTAGTTGTGAAATTTTTGGATTATTTGACTCAAATGATAATTGCAATACATCACTTCGGGGAACATTAGTAACTGTGAAATTTTGAGTTAAAATAGATTTAAGATATTCTTTATCAACTGTAATTTTTTTTTTTAAAATTCTTTTAAAAAAAGAAACTTCAGTTTGAGCATATAGATCTTTAAATTCTAACCTGTTTTTTTTATCACCAACGATATATTCTAATACTTCATCACTTTTCAAAATAGCTATTTGGTTATTAACTCGACTTGCTTGATTATCTATAGCATAAACTTCTTCTATATTAACAATACTATTTTCATTCGGTGATATTACTATAGTGGCTTTACTTAAATATTTTTTTTCTAAATTAAGCGAAATAATTAAAACTAATATTGAGATTAATAAAGTTAGAAATAATAAATTTTTAAAATTTTTTTTTCCAACTAGTATAAAAAATCTAATATCCCCTACATCAAAAAAGTGTAAAAAAGAATTTAATTTATCTAGCATTTTAATTTAAATAGTTTAGTTATTTTGATTTGGGCTTTATAGTATAAAATTAAATAAAAAAAAATATTATTTAAAAAAATATCATTTTTACGCCTTTTTTGATCTTTTTTGATGCTTCAATATTGCAAATTTTATTAATTTGAATAAATCTATCTAAGATATGTTAAAATACTATTCAACAAATATGTTTTTAAAAATTTTTAGTTTTATTTTTATATTGATTTTTTTATATGGTTGTAATGCAGAAAAAATGGCTGCAAAATCAATTATAGAATCTTCGATTTCAACTGGAATTTCAAAAAATCCAAAATCAAGATCTGCTTCAAAAAAAAATTATGAAGATTATAATATTGATGATGTTCAAATAAAATTAATTAAAATTAATAAATTAACTGATAAAAAAATTGATCATTATAATAAAAAAAAATTAGAAACATTAGATCATACAGTCAAAAAACATTCCAACATTTATGATTACAAATATGAATATGTTTTGGGACCATCAGATATTATAAATGTAAATTTAACAGACACAGATGATATAGATGATAGTTATAAAATCGATGAAAATGGAATGATAGATTTGCCATTTGCCGGAAAAGTAAAAATTAATGATTTAAGTATAACTCAAGCTCACAACATTTTAACTTCTGTAGTTCAAGAATATTATAAAAATCCTGACCTTCAAATAGACGTTGAAGAATTTAATAGTAGCAAAGTCTATGTGATTGGCGCAGTTGGCAATCAACTAACAATTAATCTAGATCAAGAGCCTATCAATTTAATTGATGCAGCTATACAAGCTAAATTTAATCCTGGCGGAGAAAAGTCAACAGGTACAAAAGGATATATCAGAAGAGATAATAACGTTTATAAAATTAATCTATCTAATGCTTTCCAAAGCAAAGATGACAAAGAAAATTTTTATTTAAAAAAAAATGATGTAATTTTTATTGATAGAAACTCTGAGCAAATACACGTATTTGGCGAAGTTACAAAACCAGGGGTTTATTATCCTAATATGGATTACTCATTAACGGAGTTAATTTCAACCAGTGGTTTAAATCAATTAACTGCGGATGCAAAAAAAATCTACGTAATAAGAGAAGATTATAGTGAATATTTGACGTTAGAAGTTTTTCAGCTCGATATAACTAACCCTGTAAGTTTTACTACTGGAAGAAAATTTAAATTACTTCCAAAGGACATTGTCTATGTACCTCCTACAAAACTTGTAAAATGGAATAGAGTTATAAGTTTGCTATTGCCTCAAACAGATCTGTTTAAATCTTATAATCCTATTATACAAGAAGGTGTTAGCTCGGGTGGTTAAATGTTTATTTTTTTTTTAATAGAAAATTGATTATAAATAAATTTACAAAAAGAATTTGTATTAAAGGTATATGTAAAGAAAAATCAAATAATGAGATTGTAATAATTAAAATCAAAAGAAGTAAAAAATTAAAATTATAATTACTTTTATCTAATAAAATTTTAAAAAAAGAAAAAATAAATAATGCAAAACCAAAAAGACCAAACTCTCCAATAAATTCAACTAGACTTGAATGAGCATGATTGGCATATAAAGGAGCTGCATCAAAAAATTTTAATTTAAAAATTGTCTCAAAACCACCGGCACCATAACCAAATAATAAGAAGTTTTTAATCTGATAAAAACCAAACTGGGCAATTTCTAATCTTGTAATAAAACCTGTATTATTGTCTAATTTTAAATCTTCATTTAAAAATAAAAATCTTTCAAAGAGTTTTTCGCTTCCAAAAAAGTAACCAAAAATCAAAACATCAAATAATATTATAAAAATAATGATATAATTGAATATTTTATTATTAGATTTTTCAATAAATTGATTATTTATAAAATATAGCAGTAAGGTTATTAACATCAAAAAATTCCCTAGTTTTGAAAAAGTAGTTATTATTCCAATTGCAATGAACACGATGAATATTCTCACGTAAATTTTATTAAAAAAATTGTCTTTTTTTATAGATTCTTTTACAAAATCAATATTTTTTAAATATTCTAGTCCACAAATTAAGCAAATTAACAAAAAAATTGAAAAAACAGTTCTATTAATAAAAAAACCTGTTGAAGAATCATAATAAGAATTTTTCAAAAAAAAT
>MDTG01304206.1_pt1 | contig 30860 bp, 23 predicted proteins | sample 811421 | NCBI WGS metagenome assembly MDTG01 (sample SAMN05326645, study PRJNA326480) | marine metagenome | isolation source: seawater | place: Pacific Ocean: South East | collected 2011
AAGGAGAATGACATTTTTTATTCCGTGCTGCTCAAGCAGGTTCCAATTCTCTGATCCGCTGTCCGTGATAGCATCACGAACCCCGTCTATCTCCAGCGTTTCCACCTGCCTCGTCCAGGGCGCTCCTGGATTCTTACCCATCGCCCTGAGTTTCTTCTCCCACGCTGCGTGTTCCTGCGGGTCGTCGTCTTCCCCCCCATCAGAATGGTCGATGGGATAACCAGCCTTTTGCTCCCGCTCGTCTAGCCAATTCAGCCACTGGTCGATGCCTTCTGGAGTATTCCCAGCCCGGGGCGCAGCCTCGGCCCGCTTGCGTGCCGGGTGATCCTTGTAAAAGTCCATGCAGGACGAAGGGGCGTGGATGATGAGAGATCCTCTCTCACGAGCCGCCTTGAGAAGGCTATTCATATGGGGTGCCATCTCCCCTACTCGTTTGACTGCGTTTTTGCAGTGGTGCAGATCCCACATGTCACACACGATCACCGCCGTCTCGACGGGCTTCCAACTTTCGGTCGTTTCCTCGATGCGGAATTTTCCGGGATTCTCCTCCACCCGCTTACAGAGGCGCATCTCGTAATTCCGGGCTGCGAGGGGACCAAATCCCACCGCGGAGGCGAGAACCATGGGGAAGTATCGCGCTGCTCTCATTGGCACCAGCTAATCCTCCGGCGTGGCGCAGCACAAGCCCACACGTCTTGATCAGGTCGGCCATCTATCATTGCAGCCCGCCGCCAATCCACTAATCTGGAGTGGTTATGAAGTTCGTTGCCTTGCTCATTGCCGTCGGATTCGCCCTCTGCACCCCTCCTGCAAACGGTGCCGATATCCGGCTCAAGGTTAAAAACTCCACCCTCGGATCGAAGCGCAACGGCGACACCAGGACCAGCCAACGCAGGCTGGTCGTCGAAATCGACAACCGGGACCGCGAGATCTATGAGGGCGTGAAGATGGAATGGGTTGTCATCGGACGGGATATTCGTAATCGCAAGCTTTCCATCGTGAGCAGTGGATCAAAGCTCATCGACCTTCCAGCTCAGGAAGAAATCGAGGTTGCGTCCTCACCCTACTCCTTTTCCAAGAAAGAAGGCGAGGTGAAGGAAATCCGTGAAAACCGGTTTCGGCCCGACCGTCCTCAGTTCGATGTCGAACCGGACAGCGGCACGCGCTACGCGGGTTATATCCTGACGCTCAAGCATGGAGACGAGATCCTGGCCGAGGCAGCCACCACCGGGATGAAGAAGCGTGTCGCTCCCCTCCTCTCCGGGAACAAGGCAAAGAAGTAATCCCCGGGAAGGCGCACACGCCCCGGGAGGGTCTTCCCTCGAGCCTGAACGATCCCGCGCATCCATTGCGCATCGCCCTCTGGATTGCTTCGTGCTTTTCATTCCCTTTCAGGAGCGAAAAGATAAAACGGTGGCCACTACCTCCGAATTGCAGGTCGTCCTGCGTCGTCTCCTTCGCTTGGCTCATGACCTACCTGCTTCTGCCCTCTGCCACCCAGTTCCAAACGGGGGCCCCGCCGGACCAGGCCTCTCAGACGCTTGCCTTTAATCCATGAGCGACCAATTCGAACTTTCGTTCGGCCAGAATCCGCCGGCCATCAGGGATACCAAGCCCGTCCGCACCTTCCTTGGATGGGATCGTCCCCTTCTCCCCCTCGCAGTCGAACACCTCACTCACGACTGGAAGGATGGTCCGCTCGACCTCAGCCATCGGCTCGTCGTCGTGCCAACCAAACAGGCAGGGCGTCGCCTCCGCTCCTCCCTCGCACTCCATGCCGCCAGCCGGAAGGCCGCTGTTCTTCCCCCCACCGTCGTCACCCCGGACGGGCTTCTTTCTCCCAACTGCCTCCCCGGCCTTGCCAAGGCCGTTGCTACGCGGTCCGAGGTGCTGATGGCCTGGGTTGAGATCCTCCTTGAAACCAGTCTCGATAATTTCTGCAACGTTTTTCCAATAAAACCCGACGAGCGTAGTCTAAGCTGGGCGCTCAAAACCGCTGGCGACCTGATCGCGGTGCAAGACCTGCTGGGTGAATCCGGGCTCGGCATGCAGGAAGCCGCGAGGATCATGGCGGCGGAAGGCCTCGAACCACTCCGCTGGTCTGAACTCTCCCGCTTGGAGGAAATGTCCGACCGCCTGCTCTCAGGGCGCGAGCGCATGAATCCCCGGACCGCCCGCAGGATGGCGGCCAGTGCCGGGATGCTCGCCCCATCGGTCGAATCTATCATCGTGCTTGGAGTTCCTGATCCACCACCCCTCTTCTGCGAGGCCCTGAAGCACCACCTTGATACTCTGCACTGCGAAATCGCCATTCACGCCCCCCAGAATCTCGAGGAGTCCTTTGATGATTTTGGACGGCCCCGTCCGGAGCACTGGACAGATTGCCCAATCCCGATACCTGATCTCGAACGAACGGTTCACCAGGCCATCAATCCCCATCTCCAGGCCGACTACGTGGCGGAACTCGTGTCCGCACCGGCGCAGGACAGCCTGGCTGCCGTAGCAGCCATCGGTGTTCCGGACCCCGAGCTGCTTCTTCCCCTTCAGCAGGCCTTCATTGCACGGGGACAAGCTACCTTCAATCCGGCTGGAGAACCTGTTTCCAGCCAACCGCTTGCGAACTTCCTGCGTACCCTGCTCCATCTCACGGTTTCCGATTCCTTCCTTGCCTTCCTCGACTTCCTCCGCATCCCCGCTGTAACCACGCAGGTATGCGCCTGGGAAGCCCACGAAGACCGGCCCGAGTTTGACTCGTCCACAATGCTTACGGCGCTCGACAACTTTCAGCGCCAGCATGTCCCGGAGTCCCTCACCACTGCTGATCAGGTCAACCGCAGTTGCGAGCATCCGAGTCCCGCCCTGAGCCGCGCGCTCTCGTGGATTCAGACCTGGCTCCGCCGCCTTGATCGCGAAAGGATCTGGGAGATTCTCCCTGAATTCCTCGGCGAGGTCTACACCGAAGCTGGATTGAAGCCTGCCAGGCCCGTGGACGAGGCCTTCGTGGAGACCACCCGGCTCCTTCATGGTATTCTTGATAGTTTCGAAGCCGGACTACTCGCCAACCTCGAATTCGTTACTTCCTTCCCCGAGCGCCTTCGCCTCCTTCTGCACCTGTTCGAGCAGGAATCCATCTATCCTGAGCACCAGGCTGAGGCCCTCGACCTGCAGGGATGGCTTGAACTACCGTGGGAGGACGCGCCTCACCTCGTGGTAGCGGGTATGAATGACGGATTCGTGCCAGAATCCCTGCAGGGGCACGCCTACTTGCCGGACGGCGCTCGTCGGCTTCTTGGACTTCGTCACAACGAGACTCGCCACGCCCGCGACGCCTACATCCTGAGTTCCCTGCTCGCCTGCCGTGAGAAATGCGGTCGCATCGATCTCGTCCTTGGCCGTCGCAGTGTGACCGAAGAACCGTTGCGGCCGTCCCGCCTCCTCTTCGCCTGTCCGCCGAGTGAACTGGCAGAGCGCGTGCGGAGCCTGTTCGAAGACCATCCGGCACCCTCCAAGGCGCCTGCGTGGTCTCTGAGCTGGCAACTCACTCCTCCAACACCTGAGGACGGCATGCGTATTTTCGAGCGCCTGCCAGTCACTGCTGTCCGCGACTATCTCAGTTGCCCATTCCGCTTTTACCTGCGGCGTGGACTCGGGATGGAACGAGACGATGGTCCCCTGCTTGAACTGGACGCTCGTCATTTTGGCACCCTTTGCCATCTCGTGGTCGAGGAATTTGCCAGCGACCCCGTTAGAGACAGCAACCGAGAGCGGGAGATTTCCGAGTTCTTCCAGGACACCCTCGAGACCATCGTCACTCGCGAATACGGCACCAATCTGCCAGTACCTGTCCTCGTCCAACGCGAGAGCGCCCGCCAACGTCTCAACTGGTGGGCCACCATCGAGGCCGCACAGCGGCAGGATGGCTGGCAAATCGTTGAATATGAGAGTCCCCTCGATTCCCCGGAGGAACCATGGGTATTCAATGGAATTAGAATTACCGGGAAGATCGATCGGATCGAGCGGAACACAACTGACGGAGGCGTGCGCATCCTCGACTTCAAGACCGGGCGACTGAAGAGGCCCCTGGACGCTCACTTGAGGAACCTGCGACGTGACGAGGACCCCTCCGAACTTGCACCCTGGATGATTACTCAGGTTGGGAGAAAAATCCGCCGCTGGACGGACCTGCAGCTTCCGCTCTACCTGCTGGCCCTCCAATCCCGGGAATACTCCGGCTCCATGGTCGCCGGTTACGCCAATCTCGGCCGAGCCAAATCCGAGGTTTCCCTCGAACTCTGGGAAGATCTTGATGATTCTCTGCTCGCTGCCGCCCTAAAATGTGTTGAGGGAGTCACCGAAGCCATCAGCGCTCGCAGGTTCTGGCCTCCCGCCCCACGGGTGGACTGGGACGACTATGAAACCATGCTGCATGGTGATCCCGGGCTGACGATCAACCCCAGGCTTCTCCAAGAACCGAAGCAACTCTCCCAAGGCGGGCATCCGTGAATCCCCCATGAATTCTCCACTTCAGAATGAGATGATCCTCGCCTCGGCGGGGTCAGGGAAGACGTGGCAGCTCACCAACCGCTACATCGCGATCATGGGACAGGCTCTCCTTGCCGGCGACGAGGTCCGCCCAGAGCGCATCGTGGCGGTCACCTTCACCCGTAAGGCAGCCGGGGAATTCTTTGAGTCCATCCTCCAGAAACTGGCCGGGGCCGCACTGGATGAACGGGTTCGCGCGGAACTCATTTCTAATCCTGAGGACTCACTTTACCCTATCCTCTCGCAGCTCAATCAGGACCACTACGTCCAGCTCCTCTCCATTTTTCTCCGACGGATGCCCTCCCTCTTCCTGGGCACCCTCGACAGCTTCTTTTCAAATATCCTGCGCAGTTTTCCCGCCGAGTTCGGGCTGACCAGCCAGTTTGAAATTCTTGACGACCATGCCGCCCGGACCGCCCGCCAAGACGTCTACCGGGAGGTATTTCGAAGCGGCCAAGACCAACACCGCAACAAATTTCTTGAGGCCTTCAAGCGAGCCACCTTCGGCCAGGAGGAAGTTCAGGTGGTTCATCAGCTCGACCGCTTCGTCTCCCGCCACCACGAGATCTTCCTCCACGCTTCCCAACTTCCGCTATGGGGCGATCCTGCCTCCATCTGGCCAGAAGGATCTCCGTGGGGCGCAGTAAGCGGAAATCCCAAAGATGACTTTAAAGCCCTTTTTGATCTTTTTGCCGCCGAGGAGCTGAGCGACGGGCAATGGGACTACTGGAAGGAATTTCGTGACCAAGCGCTGCTTCACAGTCCCGGAAACCCGATGGCCCGCCGCATTAAGTTCTTCCTAGAGAAGTTCCTTCTTCCCGAGAACTGGTCTGCCCTCAAAGCCGGAGAAGTCTCCTTTGCCGTAAACCGGCGTAAGCAAAATTTCACCGGAAAGACATGCGAACTCATCCACCGGATTACCTCAAGGCTCGTCGCCGGCGAAATTGAAGTTCATCTGAAGCGGACCCAGGGTATCTGGCACATCCTTAATCAGTACGAGGAGTATTACGCCTCCCTTGTTCGACGACGTGGACAGCTAACCTTCCGCGATCTCGAGATCATCCTTTCTGGCTGCGATCTGCATGACCAGTCTGCTCCCATCCTCAGCCAGAAGCCCGGCGAACTCGACCGTCTGGGCATCGATTACCGTCTCGATGGGCGCTTTGATCACTGGCTCCTCGATGAATTCCAGGACACCAGCTACCTCCAATGGTCCATCATTGAGCCCCTCATCGACGAGGCCCTGCAGGACGTTTCCCAGCAACGTTCCCTCTTTCAGGTCGGTGACATGAAGCAGGCTATCTACTCATGGCGAGGCGGCGACACTCGCCTCTTCGATGATATTTATGAACGCTATCGTGGCAGTGGTGAACAATGCCAGGCCTTACAAAAGATACCCCTCAATGTATCGTGGCGTTCCGGACCTGACGTTATCGGGATGGTCAATCGTGTGTTTGGGGACACCGACGCCCTGGCAAACCTCGAGCTGCCTGCCGAGGTCATTTCCCGCTGGGAGTGGCGACCCCACGAGGTCGCGCATACCAAGGAGGACCTAGCCGGATTCGCGGCCGTGTACGAACCCATTCCTACCGAGGAAGACCGGGTTACCCAGGAAGACTGCTTCGCCCTCGCGCTGGAACTTCTGGAGCGCATTCAACCCATCCGACGTGGCCTGAGCTGTGCCATTCTCGTTCAGGACAACCGTACCGGCCGAGCCCTGGTCGATTACCTGCGCGCCCACACACGCAGTGAGATTCCCGTGGCAGGGGAAGCTGACATTAGCCCCGCGCTGGACAATCCAGTGACTCAGGCGCTGCTAGGCCTGATCCGCGTGGCAGCCCACCCAGCCGATCGCTATTCCTGGCAGAATCTGTCTTTCGGACCGCTTGCAGCCCTCCTACCTGATACCCCTGGCCAACTCTCAAGTGAAATTCTCAACTCCCTGCACTACCACGGATACGAACACACCCTGCGGGCATGGATTACCCGCCTAAATAGCGCGAAGGTCAAACTCGATGCTTTTGGCAGTCACCGTGCGGATGAACTGGCCCTGGCAGCTCGCATCTTCGACCAGTCCGGCAACAGGAGTCCCGACAACTTCCTGCGATTCGCCGAGGACTACACCGTGCGGGAGGTCACCACCAGTTCCGCGGTGCAGGTCATGACCATCCACAAATCCAAGGGCCTGACCTTTGATGCCGTGATTCTCCCTCAACTTGAGGGCGATTCCCTCATCAATCCCCGGCGGGACATTGGCATCCAGCGAGATCCGAAGACCCGGAAGGTGCAGTGGGTCTTCGATACCCCCCGACGGGTCATCGCCGACACCGATCCTGTTCTCATGGCCTATCGGCGCGACCAGGAAGCCGAGGCCGGCTACGAGGAGCTCTGCAAATTCTATGTAGCCCTGACCCGAGCGAAACACGCCAACTATCTCATTGTTCCCAAGCTGACCCGCAATAGCCGCCGGCGGAACTTTATTCGTCTCCTGCACGAGACCATCGTCGAAGACAGCGCTACCCCGGTCGAGTTCGGTCAGCAGAGCGCACTCGCTCTCTTTGAATCATCAGAAAAAACAACGGACGCGCAGTGGTATGAACAGTTTCATCCCCCCACGGAAGAAGAAGAGGAGGTGACCGAAGAGCCTGTGTTACCGCAGCTGGTTTCCCGGGAGCGCCCCCGTCGCCTGGTCCCGTCAGCTCACGATCCCGGTTCCCTGCAAGGAGGCAGCCTCTTTTCCCGAGAAGGCAACAGGGCCCGCAACCACGGAACCCTCGTCCATGCCCTCCTTGAAGACCTCGAGTGGCTTGATGACTTCGACCCCCATACCAACCCTCCCGGCTGGGAAATCCATCGTTGTCGCAATCCACACGCTTTCGAGGCAGCCCGGCACGAAGTGGAATACAGCCTCGCCAGCCCTTCCTTTGCGAACGCCCTTAGAAAACCTGACCTCCATCCTGACGAGAATATCAGATGCTGGCGCGAGAGACCGTATGAGCTTCTCCGGGACGGGAACTGGATCTCGGGTATTTTCGATCGCGTCCACGTAATCTCAGAACTGGATGGCAGGCCCGTCCGGGCAACCATTCTCGACTTCAAGACTGATCGTGTGGAAGACGAATCGGATGCCTCTCTCGCCGCCGAGCGCTACCGCCCACAGATGGAGACCTACCGTCATGCCCTCGCGCAGCTCCTGGAACTTCCTGCGTCCTCGATTGACACCCTCCTCATGTTCACCCGGATAGCCCATGCCTTCACCTTGTCTGCCGACTAGAGGATCGCCGTCTGTGTCCCAGAATGATTCTACAACCTTTCCCGAACAGGTCGGTGAGCATTACGACCGCCTGGCACCAGTCTATCTCAAGCTCTGGGGGCCCAGCCTGCATCACGGTCTCTGGGAGCAGCACTCTCCCTTAGCGATTGACGGAGGCCCCGCCCGCCTCCTCGACCTCCTCGCCGCGCCCCTGGAACTCAATTCCGGCAACCGACTGATTGACATCGGCTGCGGCTATGGAACCGATGCTCACCGCCTTGCCGGGAAAAATCATGTCCATGCCACCGGGCTCACGATCTCCCGTTCCCAGGCCACGACCGCAGCGGAGCTCCCTCCTCCCGTCCACGGATCGGTTGACATCATCCACGGTGACTGGCTTCAAAACAACTTCGCCTGCGGGAGCTTTGACGCCGCCCTCGCCATCGAGTCCCTCGCACACATGCCGGACAAAATGGCTTTCTTCAGGGAGCTCGCCCGCACTCTGGTTCCTGGTGGACGGGCTGCCCTCTCCTGCTGGACTGCTGTTCCAGACCCCAGTGCAGTTGAGTCGCTGCTCCTAAAATACCTCTGCCATACGGGAGCCCTCGCTTCCATCGAAACACTTGAGAATTACTGCCAGCTCGCTAACGGGGCTGGGCTTGAACTGGTCAAAAGATCGGACCTGACCACGCGCGTGAAGCCGACCTGGACCCATCTTGCCCGGCAGAGTCTGGCTTCGTCCCGAAGCCCCCGATTCCTGAGTAAGGCTCTTCCCCTCATCCTCCGGCGCCCGACCCTGCCCGGGGCGATACCTGCCATGTTACTCGCCTACCATACCGGCGTTCTCCGCTATGAGGCGATCTGGCTCAGGAAAATGCGCCCCGCAGCCTGATCGACGGAACCCTCCCCGGCCCTGGTTCATCTACCACTCCACGTGGACATGGGTCCGGTGCCCCGCCGAGCCCGGCCCGCGCACTTCACGCGCGCCAAGCCAGCGGCAGGCACGCATGAAGCCGTTCACGTAGGGGTTGCCCCATCCCACTTTCACCCCGTTGATGTAATCCACATCGAAGGCAGTCCCAGCGTAGTGTCGCGATTTCTCACTGTGCGAACCACCTGCCAGTTCGGTTACCCGGAACGACCACCCGGAATGAGTTAGCCTGTTAATCGCCCCGAGCATCCGGTTGTCGAGGTGAATCGCCCCTCCCGGCGCCCGCTGGTAGGAGCTGCGCATGGAACGCTGTCCGGCGGCAGCCTGCCTCATGTTATCAAAAGCAGTTGCCTGATCCCGCCGACCGCTCACGTGAAAATTCGCAAGCCCTATTCTCGGATTGCGCAGGATCGATGACGCGAGGGACTGACGTAGAGAAGTAGACTGGAGACGGTTGCCCGGACCGGAGGCGCAACCGCCACTCAGAAAGATCCCCACCAGAACGAGGATTGCCGCGGCCATGGGTGCCCTGTGCGCCTTCAACGTGTTAAAATTAGCATGAATTCACCGATTCCGGCAACCACCTCCTCTGCCGGAAAATGGAGTCCATCGCCAGAGCAACAACTTGCCCCGCAGGCGATGTGCGGATAGCAAACGCCATGACCAAGGGATACGAACAGAATCAGGAACGCAAGCAGGCCCTTTCCCTGTTCGGCAAGGACCTGGCCCGCCGGGCCAAGTCCAGATGTGAACTGACCCGGACCAGTGGAGTTTCCCTCCTGACTTATGAGGTCCCTCCCGTTCCGAGGGACCCCGAATTTGACCGCTGTCTTCTGGTGAGCGAGGATGTCTTCGGGCAGCTGACCCGCCCGGAACGCATTCGAGCCAGTGAGTGGCGCCACCTCAAGGAAGTCATCTGGTCAGACATTCCTGCCGTGCAGGCTACCGCCTTGCGCATCCTCCGGCATCTGGCCCCAGCAGAACCATGGGCCCGAAACCTGATCGAGGAGACCTTCCTCGACCCTGAGGTCGAAGCCCTTGCTGACCAGGCTAATCTCTGACTACCCGCTTATGAGAACCCCCTGGCTCGCTTTCTGCTGGTCCGGCGCGAAGATCATCCCGGAAGTGGAACTCCAGCTTCTGAAACGCTCTAGACTTCCACCCCGAAAAAATCGCGCAGGACCTGCCGGTGCACTTGGCGCTTGAACGGAGGCAGCCAGCGCAGGTCAAAAAGGCGGGGCTCTACCCAGGTATGGCTGCCGAACTCACGTGGCTGCTGGTCGACGTTAATCGGAGGCGCCCCGTCTTTGAGTCGACAGAGAAAATAGGTCTGTTGCTGTCCATCAAACCAGTCCTTCTTCCCCTTCCTGAGCCGCGGCGGGAACAGGTATCGGTATCCAGCACGCCATTCAAGGACCTCATAGCTGGACGGAGGCAAACCCACCTCCTCCTCGACCTCTCGGTGAAGAGCCTCCAAGGGCGTCTCTCCCTGATCCATTCCTCCCTGCGGGAACTGCCAGGCCCCCTCGATCTTAAACCGCTCGCAGATCAGGAGCTGGTCATCACGGTCCAGAAGGAGAAGTGCCACATTGGGCCGGTAAGTCGGCACTGGGCAAGAAGAGCGGATGACTGCGGTTACGGCAACCGCGAAGTGAGGAACGAGGAAATACCCTCCGGGAAAACGATCCTTTGACGGGCGATAAAACAGGATCAATACTCTCTCTCACCAAACCAGACGCCTGATTATGAAACTATTGCCCGCCCTCGCTCTCTTCCTTCTCTCGCAGCTTGCCTTGGCCCAGGACTCGGCTGATCCCGATGCCAACTCCACCGGTCAGGACCCGGAAAAGACCTACAACGACTCAGTCGGAAACAAGGGTTTCTGGCAGGGCACCCTGCCGGGTGGCAGCTACCTCGTGGCTCTCAGTCGTATCACATCCATCAGCAAGCACTCCTATCTGCTCGAGGGAAATGTCATTGTCACGGAGGTCACCATCGACACCGTGGGCGATACCACCATGCGCGTCTACCAGATTACTCCAGCCGCCCAGTATGGGACTCTCGCCACCGGTCGTAAGATTGTGGAACGAGGCCAGGACCTCCTCGACCGAGCCGGCCAACGGACCGGCGCTGATATTACCAACATGGTCCAGAAGCAATATCCCTCCACCACGCACGCGAAGACGATCGAATTTCGCGTCCAGGACCTGGGGACCCTCGAGGCTCTCCACCGCAGCGCAACCAGCGCGTGGTCATCCGGGAAAGGACGTAAGTTTGTGGCCAACGAGTAATGGCGAGCGGACGGGGTCGGATATCCCCGACCTCCTCTCACTCATCGATGCCCAACTCCCGTTCGAGGAAATCCTCGGGCTTCTTCCGTGGCACACGGTCCCTCTCTGTCGCCCGGCCGGGGGGGGCCTTCTCTGCTCCTTCTGGACCTGTCTGCGGGCCCGGATCCTTACCGCGCTCTTCCTTGTTACTACCCTCGTCCTTTTTCTTCTCAGGCTGACGGATACCCAGTTCCCGCTCGATCAAGTCCAGCGCTTTACCTGGAAACCTGCCCAGTTCGGGCACAAGCGGAATTTTTGGTTCCCGCTCACCGGGCACCTCCTCATCTGGCTCGCCCTGATTCACTCTCCCGGGACGGGGCAGCGCCGGAAGTTCGGGTAAGGCACGCCTTGGATCATCCTCCCCCTTCGCGGGTTGCTGGGGCCTTCCGAGAATCCCTTCGATGACATTACCCACTCCATTACGGATCGGTCCCACCGGGTTTGCAACGCCGCTCAGGAGGTTGCTCCCCCGCTCGAGGATTTCAGCTCCGATTCTGGCCGCCGAGCCTCCAGCCTCCCAGAGCGCGTTGGCAACATCGCCCGCCGCCTTGCCACTCTGCTTGAGAACCAATTCACCATCGACCATCTCATACATCCACTCGAACCCCGCCACGATCAGGCGGTCACTCAGGTCTTCCCGGGGATGCTTGGTCGTCCCTGAGATCTTAACCGGCGTCCAGAGCAGATCCTCCTTGCCGGGATGGAAGACCCGGTGGGCCGCGCCGGGAATGCGGGCCAGCGTGCGCGGGGTAAGCCCCAGCAGCAGGTCACCGTCCAACCGGCCATCGTCGATAACAAGGGTCCCCTCAATCCGCAGCAGCCCGTCACTCACTACCAAAATGTCCCTGAGCTCTAGTCGCTTCCCTTCCTGCCGGAAGTTCAAGCCGGCCAGCCGCAGGGAAAGACGCCGAAATCGCTCCGTGGAGGTGTACGCTGCAATCCGGTCCAGGACCGGCAAGGCCGTCAGGTAACCATCCCTCAGTCTTAAATCCCCCGAGATAACCGGCGGCTTCTTCCCTTCAGCTTGCACCGTGAAGTCGGAGGCCACCTGTCCAGTGATACGCTTGGCCCAGTCCTCAGGAACAATCTCTTCGCAAAAAACTTCGGTCAACCGTCCCTCAAAGAAGTAGTCCCCGCTGCCGAGATCTATCTCGCCCTCCGTCTGCAGTCGACCGGAAGCAAACACCTCGAAGTTCCCGTCCTGAAGGATCAGCTCGTCATCCACGACGCGGAGCTTTGCCTTCTTCAGATCCAGCGTGGGGAAAAGCGACAGCGGCGTGAGAAGCTGTCCCCGCGCTAGGGAAACGGCATACGACCCCTGAGTTTGTCCCGGCTGCAATACTCCCCGAACATCGTTCCAGTACAAGGACGTCTCTCCGAAGTCGACCTCCCCACTCAACTCGTCTATGCTGGCGGTGTCGAATTTGACGAACTGGCGACCGCCAGTCTCGAACCGGGGCCCATCGCGGGTAACATCAACTTCCACATGCAACCGGCCAACCCGCACCTCGGGAGTCTCCACCCGCTTTCGAAGGAGAGCCCCCAGGCTTATCTCGGACTTCAGATCTTCCACCTCTACGCGCCGGATGAGGGCGTCCCCCTCCGCCTGGAAGTTCGGTGACGTCATTTCCATCCCATCCCACTTGAACTCATCGAAGGCCGCCTCGACCTCAAGCGCAGCACTCACCTTGAGATTTACCATCTGCCGGAAACCATCACTGCGCAGATAGTGCTTCAGCCACAGATAACCGCCCAGTGCGGAGATCACAGCCAGGACGAGGAATCCTAGGACAGATCGCCCCAGCCACACCCTCGCCCCACCCGCTCGGCGGGATTGACCGGCTCGTCTTCTTGCTCTCCGGGAAGCCATCTCCGGGAAAGCGTAACACCCACGCCGTCTCGCTCAAGAATCCTCTTTCCTACCTCGGTCAGGGCTGGATCTAACAGGACTCCCCTGACAGAGCGAGAATTGTGCTTCCCACAAAGGGCTTGGCGCGATTCAATCGGTCGCCCGCCCTGGAAGGGGTCCCAATCAGTTTCGTCCTAACCCATCACGATCCCAAACCCGCGTGCTCGAACTCAAGGAGGTTTGTTTTACCATCCAGAAGGACGGCGAACCGGTCCATCTGGTGAACCATGCCAGCTTCTCGGTCCCCCGTGGTCACTTCATGGCCATCGTCGGTCCTTCTGGCTGCGGGAAGACCACCCTGCTCAAGACCATCGCCGGGCTCAATCCCGAGTCCGGAGGCTCCCTCTGGTGGGACGGTCGTAATCTATCCGAGGAGGGCGACCTCGAGCCCTGGGAAATCGGTTACGTTCCCCAGTTCTCGATCGCATATGACGAACTTACGGTCGACGAAGCAGTCGAGACGGCGACGCGCCTCCGCGTCAAGTGCCGCAATACGGAAGAACTCGACCGCCGCATCGACCGCGTGCTGGAGGAAACCGGGCTCGCACCGATCGCCGATCGCGAGGTAAAGGTTCTCTCGGGGGGACAGAAACGCCGCCTCGGACTGGCCATGGAGCTTGTCTCGGACCCCAAGCTCCTCCTCTGCGATGAGGTCACCAGCGGACTCGACCCCCGCTCCGAGAGAGAGATCGTTCACCTCCTGCATGATCTCTCCCGCAACGACGGCCGGACCATCATTCTGGTCACTCATTCCCTTGCTCATCTCGAACTCTACGACTCCATCCTGGTCAATCACGAGGGTAGCGTTGCCTTCCACGGCCCCCCCAGCCAACTCACCCACTACTTCTCGGTGGACGATTCCGAGGAAGTCTACCCGACGCTCGCCAAGCAATCCGGCCCAAGTTGGCAGGAGTCGTGGGCAAAGCATCGCGACGCCTATTATGGAAAACTCAGCCGTACGCACGAACGGCACGTCCAGTCCGGCGTGATCAAGCTACCCTCCAGCGAGGATTACGAAAGCGACGGAGTCGGGCCAGAGACAGGGAACCGGAAACCCAGCAGGAGACCAGCGACAACCCGCCTGCCGGGTATCGTCAGTCAGTTTGGAACCTTGCTCACCCGGAGATGGAAGATCTTTTTCCGTGACCGAACCCAGGTCCTTCTCCAGGTCGCCATCCTGCTCTGCTTCCCCATCCTGGTCACCTTCTTTGCCGAACGGGGTAAGGAGCCCATCAAGCGCCTGTCCGATATCCCTGAGGAAAACATCGTCCTCGAGCTGCAATCGCGGGTCGAAGTTCGGGAGGACCAGATCCGAGTAGGATCCGCCGTCTCTGGAATGATCATGTTCGAGGTCATCCTGCTTGCTCTCATGGGCTCCAATAATGCTGCCCGCGAAGTAGCCGGAGAACGAAAGATCATGGAGAAGGAAAAGTTTGGCGGCGTGCGTCCAATCGCCTACCTCCTCAGCAAACTTGCCTTCCTGACCTGCCTCATTCTGGCCCAGTCCCTCTGGATGGCCATGTTCGTGGAGTTCTTCTGGGAATTTCGAGGCTCCTTTGTCAGTCACGTCTCTTTCCTCATTCTGGTCAACGCCTCCATTACTGCGATTTGCCTGGCCATTTCCTCCGTCATGAAGACCCCGGAGCAGTCCTCCCTGCTCTCCATTTATCTAGTCGGTTTCCAGCTTCCCCTCAGCGGTGCGGTCCTCGCCCTGCCCGAATTCTTCGAAACCCTCACTCAGCCGTTCGTCTCGGCCTACTGGGCGTGGTCCGGCAGCGTCGAGGCCCTCGGGGGCAATATCCATGACGCCGTTGATGTGATCACTGAAACCGAACTCTCTTCTACCAATATTTGTTTCTTCGCGCTCTGCGCCCAGACCATGGTCGGAATCATTGTCTCCTGGATGGGCATGGTTCGTCACCAGTGGGACAATTAGGCTTTTCTTCCCATGCCTTCCCCCCAGGATGACATGGTCTGGGTCACCCGATCGGGTGGATTCATGCCGCTTCCTAGCTGTTCCCGGAACTCCCCTCGGTTTGAAATCCCGAATTCCTGGGTTTAGCAATCTGCATTTCCCGCTTAGTATCCCCCGGTCCGTTTGTTCCACCACGTAGAATTGATAATATGGGTCGTCGCGCCAGCTCCGGTCTGAATACCACCGCCATCATAGGGATCGCGGCTGTCGTAATCGTTGTTCTGGCCGGCGGGGCCTTCGTCCTCAGGAAGGGCAAGAAGGACGGATTCTCGGGCGAGCCATATCCTGTTTCGGAAATGTTCAGCAGCGCAAGCTCCCTGCGCCGCAACGAATACGTAGTGGAAGGCACCGTCTTCCGCATCGACAACCGTGACTCTGGAACCGGGGTGGGTCTCCTCGTGGGATCCGAGGACGATACTGAGGCGGTCTATGTCATCGTCCCCGAAGAAGTCGCCACGATGAATATTGAGCGTAATGTCAAATATGCCTTCAAGATCCTGGTAGGGGACGGCGGAGTAAACTTTGCAACCGCAATTAAGAAACCCTAGTCTATTGAGCAGGAGACCAGAAATCATTCCGGCATGAAGAACCAATTAATCCGAATCGCACTCGTGCTCGCCCTCAGCGGTGTGGCTCCGGGCCAGGTTTACACCCCCCCCGCTCCGGAAAATAATCCGGATCGGACTCCAACCGATACCTCCACTACGGTCAATCGCCAGCAGCCTGCTACCAAGTCCCCCTTCGGAGAGGAAATTCCTCTCCTGAACCCGGGGGACGAGACCGTGAGCGTGGCCGGGATCTCGATCCCGATTGGGGACACACGCATCATCCGGGCTCGCTTCGAGAAGTATCTTAGCCAACCGCCCGAGGATTCTGCCGGGGCCAGGGAATACAGGAGCAATATCGACAAGATCCTGGCCGATCTTTCCCCTTTTCGCGAAGGTGGTCCCGATATCAAGGCGGCCTATAAGGGGCTGCCTGCTGCTGCCGCCTTCCCGACTGATGCCCGGATCTGCTACTCACTGGCCGAAGCCGTCTACGTAGCTATGCTGGCCCGACGCGACAACAAGAACCTTTACAAGCTTAACGCAGCCCTCGAGGAGGAGAAACAGAAGCGTATTCGCGACGGAGACTGGAAGACCCGCCACGATCGCGATCAGAAAACCGGCAACTCGAAGTCTGCCAGCGGGGGTGAAAAAAAGGAGGAAAACAAAAAGAACTCCGAAGCCACCACAACCGGGCGCGGGGCCCAGTCGCTCGAATACGCTGAGATCCTGCGCCGCATCACGGAGGTGGAGGCCATGAAGAAGAAAAACCTGGCACAGTCCGAGGTGCAGGAACTCCGCTCCAAGATCCAGTATCAGGCCAACATGGCCCTCTGGACCATGCAGCGCCGCTACCAGCACGTCCTCATGGCCTCCCGTTTCTACAACCAGATTTGGAAGGACGGAGACAGCGCCCTCCACATCGACAAAAACTCTGATGTATCCAAGATGTTCAGCGAGAGCATCGGGGTAAATCCTACAGTTTCTACGCTCGACTCGGTCGCCAACGAGGCGATCCAGGATGTGAACAAGGCAATCGAAGCGGTCAACTACCTCCTTGAACGAGACGAGCTTCATACCGCCCAGAAGCGCCTCCTCGAGGTCTTCTACATCGGCGAGTATCTTGCTCCCGTGGCCACCCTCGAACTGGATAAAAAACGCCGGATCCAACTATACGTGCGCGGACTGTTCGAGCTCTACGATGCCATGCAGGCCAAGAATTATACCCAGGCTCAGGAGCTTGTGACCAAGCTCAAGGACACCGCCAAGGACTTTCCCTCGGCCAAGGCCGAGAGCGCTATCACAGGCTACACTTTCGCCAGCGACATGGCGATCCAGGGGGCCAAGGCTGCGCTCCTCGCCGGGGATAAGGACAAGGCCAAGGAAGAAGTCCAGACCGCTGCCGAAATCTGGCCCAATAATCCCAAGCTCGACGAATTCAGTGATCTCCTCGATAAGATCAGCCCACTCGTGGTCGTCCGGAATGACTTTGAGCGACTCCTGCGTGAAGAGAATTTCCGTGAGATCTTCAAACGCCAGTATGAGTTCGCTCCTGCGATAAAGGGAAACGAAACCAATGAGGATGCCTTTGAGACCGTGATTGGGAATATTCTCGAAATCGAGAAAGCAATTGGGGCAGCCCGTGAGGCAGACAAGCTGGGAGACAGTTACTACGCCTACGAGAAACTTGCTGAACTCCGCTCCCAGCAGGAGTATTCCAAGGACCCGAAACTTGGATCAGAAATTGAAGCAATCATCCCAAAAGTTTCCACCTTCGTGAATGCGCTCCAGAAGGCCAGGTCTTTTGAGGACGCCAAGAGGGACCAGACCGGCTCCGCAATCGCATGGTATCTCCGGGCGCTGCAGATTTACCCCCGCAGCGAAATGGCCGAGGAAGGATTCCAGCGTCTTCTCGATCGCGTGTTGCCCGAGAATGACCTGACCCCCCGCGCTTCCGGTTCCAGCGCGGGGACCTTGGGCGTCCAGAGTGAGCCCGCCCTCAATTGAGCAGCCTTCACAAATGCAAGAGTGGCGCCTCCTGCGGGTCCCGTCCGGTATCAGCCCGGGCAACCACCGCTCAAAAAGAGGATTGATGCTCCGATTGCAACCAGACTATGGTGGTCTGCGTGAAAACCGCAGCCCCCAGAATCTCCCTCTGTCTTATCACGTTGGCCCTGGGGCCCATCTTCTCTTCCTGCGCGTCCAACGAAGTAGCGGCAAACGAAAACGCTGCCAGCCCTCCGGCAGGCGTCAGTGAACCAGCCGGAGAAAATCTGCTATACCGCCCGGTCAATGGGAGCTGGACCGGACACTGGACTCCCGATCGCAGCCACGCCGAGGACCACCTGCGTGCACATAACGCCGGGGAGGGCGTGAGCGGCGGTGTCATCGAATATCACTGAATGAGCTCTGCTCCCCGAATACTCGTTGATCCCGGCCAAGCCTCTCCCAGGTAAGCAGGTCCCACTTCCGGCCCGTCCGCGAGCTGTTTTGGAACCCTGTCCCATGAAATCCTTTCCCCTTCTCTTTTTACTCCCCTGCCTCCTTTTTACCTCCTGCCGGACCAGCCCCCGTGGAGACGGCCCCGAAGGCATCCTTGTTCCAGGCTGGTTCAGTTCCTCCTACCGGCTGACCCAGCAGGAGAATACCCGCCTCAGAAACGAGGCCCGGAGCGCTCAACAGGACGGGAACCGTGAAATATGTGGAGCACTCCTGCTCCCTTCGACAGACAGCGGCGCTCTTGAACTGGTCTTCGCAGACAACGAAAGCCAACGCTCACACTCCTACGAGATTTCGGCGCGGAGCGTGCGGCTGATTCGTGAGCTCGCCCGGGCCCGGGAGTCCGACCTGGTCGGTTCCTTCCACTCTCATCCCTCCAGTGACGCGGCACCGAGTCGGGGCGACCTCGCTGCGGCCGGGGTCAACAGCCTGATCCTGATCCATTCCGTGCCTACTGGCCAAACCCGCCTCTGGAGGGTTCTCCTGCGTGGGGGAAAGAAGAAGGCTCGCGAAGTGCAGCTCGCAGTGATGTCGCGTCGTCTTGGCGGTCCCTTGCCGATGGCCCCTTCCCCGGGGGCGGACTCCAAGCACCCCTTCCACGACCTGCGCACGCGTTAAAGGAGGTGCCGGCAACCCCGCAGATGTGGGATAATGGGCTGGGGCCCGCTGGCTTTTCCGCAGACTCAGGATACCATGCGGAGCGCAATCGCGGCTCGAAGCTCCTCACAAAGACGCTGGGGCTCAATGGGCTTGGTCAGATAATGATCCATCCCACTTCGCAGACATCGGTCCCTCGCCTCTCTGCCGGTATGTCCCGTCAGTCCCATGATATAGGGAGCCTCCTGTTTCGTCATACGTTCACGCACCAACTGGGTCGCCTCGTAGCCATCCATGACCGGCATACTGCAATCCATCAGTACGAGGTCATAGTTGCCGGTCTCGATTGCCTCGAGCGCCTGCTGTCCATTTTCCACGAGGTCATGCTGGAATCCCGCCTTCCGGAGCAGGAGCGAAATATATTTGCGATTCATCGGATCGTCTTCGGCGACTAGCAGACGGACATCTGTTTCTAAAAACTCGCTCCTACGCGTTCCGGGCCCGGCCTCCGGAGATCTGCACGGCCTTTGGCCTTCCACCGGGACGGCTAAAACCCCGACGAGCACCTCAAAAAGAGCCTGCTTGATGATCGGTTTGGTGGCCACTGCTGAAAAAAGACCATCCGGCTGCTGCCCCATCCCGTGCCCTGGCTCCACCGAAGTCAGGAGCACCCGGGAAATCTTCCCCAGCCCTTCGCTCTTTACCAGACGTTCGGCAAGTTCACACCCGGTCATTCCCGGCATCTGAAAGTCCGTCAGGAGAAGATCAAAATCACTATCCTCGGCCAGCAGGGCGAGGGCTTCCGGTCCGGAAGAAACCGCTTTCGTCCAGCAGCCCCACCCTTCGAGTCGGCGGGTGATGATTTCACGGTTGATCTCATGATCATCCACCACGAGTATTCTTCGTCCTGCAAGATCGTTGGCCCCGGCGCTCGGAACTCCCATGGGCAGCTCGGGCAATCCAAGGCATACCTCCGCTACGAATACGCTTCCCCTGCCTTCCTCGCTCTCGACCCGGATCGAACCACCCATCATGCTCACGAGGCGGCTGGTAATGGTCAAACCCAGCCCTGTGCCGGTATGTTTACGGGTCGTCGACCCATCCACCTGTCGGAACGCTTCGAAAATCAGATCCTGCTTCTCCTTTGGAATACCTATCCCGGTATCCCGCACTGCGAACTCCAGCCGGGCCATCTGTTCGCCACTCTCAAGCAGGCGCACCCGCACCGAGATCTCACCTCTGCTGGTAAACTTACTCGCATTGCTCAGGAGGTTGATAAGCACCTGCTTCACCCGGAGGGGGTCCCCGTGCAATCTCGCAGGCACTCCGCTCTCGACTACGAACCCGAGCGCTACTTCATTGGCGTTCACCCGGGGAGCTACAACAAGAATCGACTCCTCCAGGACGCTCTCGAGATCAAAATCGATTTCATGGAAATCGATGTGGTCGGCCTCTATCTTGGAGAAGTCAAGCAGGTCATTGATTACCGCCAGAAGGGTTCTCCCCGAGCTCCTCATGATGCTGCACATGGACTTCTGCTCGCGGTCCATCCTGGTCTCGATCAGTAGCTCACTCATGCCGATCACTCCATTGAGGGGCGTCCTCATCTCGTGACTTACGTTTGCAAGAAACTCAGACTTGAGGCGGGATGCCTCCACGGCCTCATCCCGCGCCTGCTCCAGTTCGAGGTTCATTTCCTGCAGGTGGTTATAATTTACCCGCAGGCTTGAAGCCATCGCGTTGATAGCACCCTGAAGCTTGGTGACCTCGATCGAGCTGGAAGGGGAACTTCGTTGCTCGAATTCTCCTCCCGCGATCTTGTCAGCCTGTTTGACAATCTCGTGCAGGGGTCGATTCACCCAGCGGCCGATCAGCAATACGACTACGAGAAACGCAACAAGCACGGCTCCACCCATTGAGGCTACCGTCAACGCGATGTTGCGTACTTTCTCCGACTCCATCCGGGCCGCCAACGACTGCCGCTCGGACGAAAGCGTCAGCACGATCTGTTCGAAGGTTTCAACGAGGGCCGCCGCGGCGCCCGTCCCGAACACTCCTGCTTCTGCTCCGGTGGGGTCCGTATTCATTTCCGCCCGCACCCTCCGGCAGGCTTCACCCATGTCCCGATGCTGCCTGAGAAACTGAACGAGTAGTCTCGAGGCCTCCGAACCCATCGGTAACCGCGCCATCAAGAGGCCCAGATGCCTCCGTATTTCAGCCTCCTCCTGTAAGAAAACCTTCCAATGCCTATCCCTTGCATCTTCGTCTCCCACCACCACGAGAGCGTCCCACTCCTTCAGCTGGCCGGTAAGGCTGACCTGGGCAGAGACCGCATGGATCTCCGACTGGAAAGATCGGTGGTGCTCCAAGAACAGGACGCGATCGAGCCGCTGGAACGATGCAAAAGCGCTCCAGCAAATCAGGATCACCGTCGCGAGGAATAGCCCCGTGAGGAGAAGAAATCGAAAGCAGAGGCTCATGGGTGAACAACGAGCAACTGGACAAGCTAAAACGTAAATCTGTTAGGATCTCAAGAAAATAACTGGAACCTTACTAATTTATGAAACGAGTTTCCTTTTTCGTGGCCCTCTTCTGCAGGCAGTCTGCTTGCTAGCCAAGAAACCTGCTCTCTCTTGAAACCCGTCAAGATACTCCTCTGGTATCGAACTCCTCGGAAAAGATCCTCCCCGGCAACCAGCCCTCTGCTTATTGGGAGCACATCGCGTACCTCTCCCTGTATCCCGGTATTGTTCATTCGAGCCCAGGTTCATCCGGGGAAGATGGCCTCTGGCGAAGCTCTATTCTGGGACCAACCTTTCCTCCCCCTGCCAGTCCTGTGCAGGCCTAGTTTCCGATCTTCCAGAGATGTGCCTCGGAACGAATGAAGAGGGCGTTTTCGACCGCGGCCGGCGAAGCGAAAATGCGCTCTTCCATTTCCAGTTCAAAGACGATTTTACTGCCCTGCGGGGAGACCTCTGCCACGTAGACCACCCCATCCTCGGTAGCAAGATAGAGCTTGTCACCTATCAGAATAGGCGAGGACGAAAAATTTCCGGGAATCTTTTCCCTCCATTTCATCGCTCCGCTCCTCGCATCACGACAGGTAAGTGAACCGGTATCGTCTACGAGGTAGAGAAAACCTCCGCTCTCCACGAAGCTCGGAGTCTTGGGGATATAGCGGGTTTCCTTGAACACAACATGCGTATCCGTGACGTCTCCCTTGGCTCCCTGGGGCCGGATCGCCAGAAGAGAAGCACGATCAAAACCGGTCGCTACGTAAAGCAAGCCGTTCGCAAAGACCGGACGAGGAACCACCGAGTATCCCTCACCATAGCGCACCTTCCAGATTTCACTGCCATTCCCGGGATCGTAGGCAGCCACTTTCCCGCTCGCCTGGCTGATGACCTGAGTCCGTCCATCAATCTTAAGGACAAGAGGTGTTCCAAAGGAGAAGGTCTTCCTCACCTCCTGTTCGCGGGGTGTCTTCCAGGCCACCTCCCCGGTCTTGCAGTCCAATGCCGCTATCACGGGTTCGGAAGCGCCATCCGCATTGAAGATCATCATTCCCTCGACTACCACGGGGGAACTCCCCGTTCCATGGACGGGCTTGTACTCAAACCTTTTCTTCCAGATCACCTTCCCGTCCGATAGGTTGAGTGCGGCAGTTCCCATGTGCCCAAAGTGGGCGTAGACCATTCCCTGTTCGAGATAGGGTGTCGCACTCGCGAGCCCGTTCTTGGAATGGCGCTTCCGGACCTCCTCGGCAGCCGGCTTGAAGAGGTCCTGTTCCCATGCCACTTCCCCTGATGCGGAATCAATCGCCACCACGCCAAGGATCACCTCCTTCTTCTCCTCGCGGGAAAAGGTGAGGAGGACTTTTCCGGCCGCGATGACCGGGGAGGACCAGCCCTTCCCTGGCAGCTTCTTTTTCCAGGCTACTCCCTCTTCCAGACCCCATTTCACGGGCACGCCCTCTACAGCAGAGAGCCCCTGGCCTGCAGGACCACGAAACTGAGGCCACTCGGCAAGAGTAACCGGGGCGCAGATGAACAGGAGAATGGATCCCAAGAGGACATTTTTCATTACGAAGGAAGGGTCTGGTTTCTGGATTGCGTCACTGCATACTGGCCCGACCCGGCCTTGGCAAGAGACGATGAGACCACGCTTACACACCATAATGGGACTACTTCCTTATCCGGAAACACGCTCTTCCTCTTGAAAGACATCCTCCGAGGAGTTGTATTCCTACCCATGCCAAATTCACAACACCCGTCCCTTCCCGGCCGCCGAGCGTTCCTCGGCACCACCGCCGCAGCCGCCACCCTCGGTTCTGCTGAACTGGTCTATGGAGATCACCACGGAAAATCACTCCGCTTCGCTCAGATCGGTTGCGGGGGAAAAGGAAGTAGCGATCTCGACAGCACGGTCTCCAGCGGGGGAAAATTGATTGCGATGTGCGATGTCGATGAGGGCCGTGCCAAGGGGCACTTCAATAAATACAAGGATGTTCCCCGCTACTCCGACTATCGCGAGATGCTCGCCAAGCACAAAGACGAGATCGATGCCGTAGTCGTCTCCACTCCCGACCATGTCCATGCGGTTGCAGCCCTCGCTGCCATGAAAATGGGCAAGCACGTCTACGTCCAGAAGCCGCTTGCACGGACCTATGGGGAATGCATGGCACTTCTTGAGGCTACAAGGAAATACAAGGTGGTTACCCAGATGGGAAACCAGGGACATGCCGGATCCGGACTCAAGCTGTGGAAGAAGATGATGGATGATGGCGGGTTCGGGGAGGTATTGGAGCTGCATTCGTGGTCGAACCGTCCGATCTGGCCACAAGGCATGGAGGATTACCCCGCGAAGGCCCCCGTCCCCAGCGGCTTAGACTGGGATTCCTGGGTAGGCCCCATGGAGGATCGCCCTTACGGCAAGGGTTATTTGCCCTTTTCATGGCGGGGCTGGTGGGATTTCGGAGCTGGGGCAATGGGAGACATGGCGTGTCACAACATGGACCCAGCCTTCTGGGCCTGCGGCCTTGGGCTGCCCACCTCCATCACAGCGGAAGCTTCCGCACCCGCTGGAGTGGCATACCCAAAGTGGTCTATCATTACCTTTGAGTTCCCTCCTACCAAGGTATGCCCCAAGGGTATCAAGATGACATGGTACGATGGTGGCAAACGCCCCAAGCCCCCAGCTGGTGCTGATCCCCGTCTCAACGTCGGTGGTAACGGCTGCATGATCGTGGGCAGCAAGATGTCCGCCATGGGAGGATCCCACGCCGGCACACCGCGCCCAATCGCGGTAGGCAGCAAGTTTAACAAGGAAGCTATCGACAAGGAATCAGCTCACTGGCGCAGCGAGCACGGCAAACTCAAGGGAACCAACCATCACAAGGAATGGGTGGATGCCGCCAAGAAGGGAGACATTAATGCGCCAGGGAGCAACTTCATGTATTCCGCGCCGATGTCCGCAGCCCTCGCCCTTGGCGCCGTAGCTCTGCGTTTTCCCGGGGTGGAATTGAAGTGGAATGACAAGGCCCGGAAGTTCACCAATCACGAAGAAGCCAACAAGTGGGTCACCATTGACCCCCGGAAGGGCTACGACCTTACCGTCTAGGAGAGGCTCCCCTCTAACCTGACTCCGATAAGGCTCGGCAAGGCCCGCTCTTCTTCTCGAAGGCGGGCCTTTCCCTTTCTCGGACAACCTGCACTGTACTCTTGAATCTCCCGCCCGCTTCTCTTTTATGCCCGGTATGAAGAACCTGTTCGCCACCATGACTACCAGTTTTCTCGTCCTTGTCCTGGCGTCCACGCCCGGTCGGGGTGCTGGCGATCCGGGCAGTCGCCCTAATATCGTTTTTATCCTGTCTGACGACATGGGATGGAACCAACCCGGTTTTAACGGTGGCACAAAGGGACTTACCCCGAATCTGGACAAACTCGCCAAGGAAAGCCTGAAGCTCACCCAGTTCTACACTCATTCGGTTTGTGCCCCAACCCGCAGCGCCTTCCTGACTGGCCGCTACGCCTTCCGAACCTGGTCGGACTGGCGTTCCGAGGATTTTGGTAAACCAAGCTACCTCAAGGCTCTTGGTCTCACTCTGGCTCATAATGAGCGTGGCGAACCAACGAGGCGAATTCACGCACTCGACACGAAGGAACGTACTATCGCAGAGGCCCTCAGGGAAGCTGGCTACTTCACCGCTCTGGTAGGTAAGTGGCACCTCGGGGAATGGCTCGACGAACACCTGCCCATGGGTCAGGGCTTCATGCACCAGTATGGCCACTACGCCTGGGGCATAGATTACTACACCAAGACTATCGTGCACAACGCCCCCGCGCGCTTCGCAGTCTATGACTGGCACCGTAATCAGAAACCCCTCCAGGAAGAGGGTTATGCGACCGACCTTTTCGCTGCCGAAGCAGAACGCCTCATCGCCCGGCAAAAGCAGAGGCAGAATAAGGACAGCATGCCCTTCTTCCTCTTCGTTCCCCTCAATGCCGTTCACGGACCGCTCAACCCTCCCCCGGGTTTTGCAGGTGACCGGGACGACCCTCTGGCAGTCAGGGATGCAATGCTAAGGAACATGGACCAGGCCGTCGGCAAAATTACTCAGGCTATTGACCGACACGGTTTTCGTGAGAATACCCTCCTTATTTTTGCCAATGATAATGGCCCGGTCCTGGAATCAATGAGTAAGCCATGGCGAGGAACCAAGAATACGACCTTCGAGGGAGGCGTGCGGATGCCCTGCCTGCTCCGCTGGCCCCGGCATACCAAGCCCGGCACTTCCAATGACGGAATGATGTTCGTGGCAGATTTCTACTCGACCTTTATCAAGCTGGCCGGTGCCAGCGAAAAGCAGGACACCAAGGTGGACAGCCTCGACATGAGCGCCATGCTTTTCCGGGGGGCGCCCAGCCCACGGAAGGAGATCGTCTTCGAGGTAAGCGGTAGTGTCCGCGTTCCGACCATCCGCAGCGGCGACTGGAAGCTCATGGGAGACATGCTGTTCAATATCGCGCAAGATCCTTACGAGGCGCAGGACGTAGCCAGTGCGCATCCGGCGATCGTCAAGCGTCTGGCAGCCCGACTCGCCGAAGTGGATAAGGAGCGCCCGCCACTCGGGGACAAGCCCCTGCTCATGGATCCGCCCCTGCCGTACATTTACGGTCTCAAGGAAAACTCCAAGCTCCCCGCGTGGCTGATCAAGCACGTCGATGCTGTACGCGCCCAGCAACCCAAGAATTGGGCTCCTGGCGAGACTCCGTGGCCACAGGCCCCGATAGGAGTTAATGCCAATAAACAGCCCGGTAACAGACAACCCCGGCCCTGACCACGGCGACCAGTCGGATTCAAGGTATGAAATCGGACCTTGGAGAAGGACCTATCGAGTTCCTTCGCCTGCTTTCGAATGTGGACAGCCTGTGAGCGCAATGGGAACGGTCGCCCTTCTTTTCCCGTGGCGGTCAAGCGTGCTACCCTTACAGTTTGCGTGTGCCCCGCAGCATTCGCTTTAACAAGGCCAGGGCCTACGAGGTCGTTCTCGCCCGCGTTGGCAATCCACTCCACGAGGAACCTCTCGAGACCTCCCGCGAGGTATGCCGGATTCAGGATGCAGATCGTGAACTGTTCTCCAGCCTGCTCCTCAAGCCCTTCCGCAGTCTGGCCAGCTACTGCTTCGACCACCATTCGTCCCTCGACAAGAACGAAACCTTCTGCTGCGCCCAAGCAATCTTTTCCGGCCGCGGCTCCTTTCTCGAAAAGGGCTGCGATATCGCTAAACGGCTCTACGCCAAGTCCAAACACCCCAACATCAAGTCCGGCGATCTCTGCATCGCACGGGTGAACCATATCATGGTGGAGGGCGAGGACACCGAGGCTCTCTGTATCCTCAAAGCGGAGACGGTGGAGCCGTTCCTGAGTATCTCCTCCGAACAGGGAGACCTCCGGATCGCCACAGAGCACGGTATAAATCCCGAAAAAGTCGACAAGGGCTGTCTCATTCTCAACACCCGGGAGGACAACGGCTATCGTGTCCTGACCTTTGATCGGGCTGGCGCCCATTCCCGCTTCTGGCTGCGCGAATTCCTGGGCGTACGTCTCATTACCGATGACTCCCTTCTGACCAACCAGGTCGCTGGACTGGCGGTTTCTTTTCTTCAGGAAGAAGGCGTCGATCAGCCCGGGGAAAGCGATGCTGCCGACAAGACGGTTGCTGCCAAGCGGGCTATGAACTTCTTCGATAACCATGACCACTTCAGTATGCAGGAGTTTGAAGAGGAAGTTCTGCGTCGTGATCCCGGCTTGGTCGCCCGCTTCAAGGAGCACAAGGCACGTTTCGAAGAGGCGCATGGTCAGCCGATCGCTGACGACTTCGCCATCACTACCTCCGAACTCAACAAGGTGAAGAGGAGACTCGGCGGCGTCATGAAATTCGATACTGGCGTGGAAGTCCGCCTCCTCCCTGAATTTCAGGAAAACGCTCTTGAGCGCGGATTTGATGAACAACGCGGCATGGGTTTTGTGAAGATCTTCTTCAATTCGAAGGACAGCTGACCCAACGCTCAGCCTTCCTTGATACGTGCGTGACGGGCCAGGGCTGCCCGGACCAGCTGACGGGTGAACCCCTCATGCCCTGCCGGGTCGTTCATCAGGCAAAGATCCGCACTCCCTGGGTCGGTGGGGGGATAATACACTCCACAGTTTGGGTTGATCTCGAGGAACCAAGGAGTCCCCTCGGCATCAACCCGGACGTCACAACGACCGAAACTTGCCCCCCCGAGGCCCACAAAGAACCGACCCGCCTCCTTCCGCAGGCGGGCCTCCAGGGCTGCGTCTGCCACCGGAACACAGGCAAGGGCATCATACTCTACCCATTTCAGGTCGGAGTGCTTGAACTCTTCACCCTCGGGAAAGCAATACTGCATCGGAGCATAGCTCACAGGACTCTCCGGATCATCTGGATTCTCCGCCACCAGGACGGTGCACTCCATGCCAGCAACATACTCTTCGATAAGAGCCGCCCCGAATCGACTGATGAACTTACGAGCCTGCTGATACAATCCTGCCGGAGACTGCACCCGGGACCTCCTGCTTATCCCGACACTGGCATAACTATTGTGATGCTTGACGAAAAGAGGGAACCGCAGGGTTTCCACCGCCCGGGATACGTCATCCTCGTTGCGGGCCAGCACCGCCGCTGGAGTCGCAATACCCTCAGCGCGGCAGGCCTCCTTCATCATCTCACGCGTCGGCTCGTAGTAATTCGACGTCGCTCCAGTAAAAGGAACCCCATATCTTTCGAGGGTCTCGACAACCTCAATGCCCGGCTTGTCCTCATCCGCAGCCCCGTCACAGAGATTGAAAAAGAGGTCGAATTCCCCTCGATCCACCATCCGCTCAACCACCGTCGCTGCATCTTTTTTTGTCAGTGGCTCGACATGCCAGAACGCTTCCGGGAGGTATGGCCGCGGGTCACAAGGCCAGTCATCGGAAGGAAAGGGATGCCGATCAAGGTCCTGGGTAGTGAGAAGGCAGACTCGCACAATGGATGAGGTTGACCGGGAATGATTTAACCGGACTGCTGCTTTCTCACAAGGGTGCCCTTGGAAGATCTCGCCTACCCCGACAGGAAATCTCAATACCCGACGGGGTGGGTGAAAGTCCAAAGGATATTTTCCACCAGGGCCAATCTCCTTCGTTCTGCACGCCAATCTTATTTCCGTCATCAACCTCCTGCCCTGTTGGGAGGGCTGGATCATGAACCAAGGGAAGCCTGCTGCCCATTTCGAGGCGCATTATGCCCCAATCCTCACCCCGCCCTTCCTCAGAAAAGGTCAGAATCCGCGGGAAGGTCCAAGAAGTGCACACCTCCAATCCGGATCAACGGGTTGTCCATCCTTCCCACGGTGTGACTGCGTGACCCGAAAAATTCAAATCCGCCGCTGCGGCCTGCAAGGCAGCAAAGTTCGTATGCCACACTGGATTCGCATAGGAGGAAACTACTTTAGGAATTACCGTGGTCTCAGCTCGTGGAAAGGATTCCACCATTGCTTCTCAGCCTCCTGATCCGCAAGGACGTCTCCCCCGCGGAGCCCTGTCACAGCCCAGCTCGTATCAGGACAAGCCGGCCTTCGGATCCGCTTCAGGAAGGTTGCCCGAAGATCATGAAGAGAGCGCCGACTAATTCTTCTCTTCCTCGGCAGGCTCTCCCCCAGCCCCTTCCACGTCCTCCTCAATAGCTTCAGGGGCCTGCCGGGTGACTGCTTCCCTCAGGTAACCCAGGTACGAATCTGCACTTGCTCGCTCAAGGATCGTGTTCCCCTTCATGTCCATCACACGAATGGCCCATCCCCGGTAGGATTCTCCTACCCGCTGGTTGTCGAAAAAGCTGGCTTTGTGCGGGTAGACTCCATCTCGACTGTAGAAACACTCTAATTGCTGCATGACCCCTACCCCTCCTCCAGTAATATCGGAATTCTTTTTCGCAACCCACATCACCAGCAGATAGAGCTCCTGGTTTTTCTCCATGTTCCTGAACTCCACGTTGAGGATCTTGTCTGTTTTCTTGAGATCCGGGTCCTTATGAGAAGTGAGTTCGGTCCTGATCAGGAGGGGTTTCTTGATCTCGTAGTCCCTGAGAAAAATCCGATCTTCCTGACTGAGCTTCTCCAGCTTCAGGCGGTAGACCTTGCCCTTGACCCTGAGTTTGATCCAGTCCTCACCCTTCTCCTCCAGAACCCCGGTCAGCTTGCGTCCATCTGCGCTAGTCCATACCCGGGGCCTCTCCCCGGCGCACAGGAAGGAAGGGAGCAACACCAGCAGGACTGCTACACCAAGGCACCTTGCGTCATGTAGCAAACCGACCATTGCTGTATTTTCTGCTAGACCGGCGAATTCCGTCAAATCGAATCGTGTTTCCCTTCCTTCTCCTCCGCGAGATGTCTTCTCCTGCCCGCCTGCTACCCTGTTTTTTTCAATACTTTCCGTCCCGGACCTCAAAATGCGTGGGCCGACCGAGAGTTGCACCCCCTGCCTGCACCCAGTGGGCTACCCACTCCAGGATGGTTGCGAGACTTGTCGGTGGAGGGCCCAGCACCGAGCAGAGGGCTCGGGAATCGCTCAACAGGGCGGTCTGGGACTCCGTGCCCCTGAAGACCGGTTCTCGTCCGAGGAGTTCCCCGAGGCGTACAGCGACCTCCCTTACTCGGTAAGCCTCCCGCGAGGTAAGATTCCAAGGCTGCGCCGGTGACCGGGCCAGTGGGAAGGATCGCAGGATGAGCTCATTGGCGTCACCCTGCCAGATACAGTTAAACGCTCCATTAGCCAGATCAACAGGCTCTCCTTTCCAGACCTTCCAAGCTACGTCGACCAGTATTCCGTAACGCAGGTCGGTCGCATAGTTCAACCTCATGAGCGCTACTTTTGTTCCTTCCCTGCGGGAGGCGTAATCAAAGAGACGTTCGCGCGCTACCGCGGCGTTAGCATACTCCCCGACCGGGGTGAGGCTCTCGCCTTCTTCCGATCCATTCCCCCTTATCGCGCTCATGGGATAAACATTCCCGGTTGAAAGTGCGACTATGCGGTGTCCCGCATAACGTTCCAAAGCGTGCATTGGTGCCACCGTGTTGACAGCCCAGGTCAGGGAGGGGTTGGATTCCGTTCCAAACTTGAGCCCGACCAGGTAGAGAACATCTCCCGCCTCCGGCAGGTCTCTCACACTCTCTGGTGACAGGAGGTCCACACGCACTACCCGGACACCCCGTCTCTGTAACCACGCGGCCTTTTGCGGATTACCGAAGCGGCTCACCGCGATGACCTCGAGTCCATACCCTGCCTCTTCGGCCGCCCGCTTGGCGAGAACCGCCAGAGAAGGGCCTAGCTTGCCTCCGGCGCCAAGAATGATCAGCGGACTGCGGATTTCACGAATGGCATCGACAAGGATCCGCCGGGGCTGCGTCAGTATTTCATCCAGATCCTGCTCACTCTCTATCGCCCCCGGCATATCCCCATCTGATAAACCATCGTCGATTCACTCCAGAAAAAACCACGGACCCAGAAGGCCCGTGGTCTGCAGCAATTTATTCCGGGGCGAGGTTACACTTCGTCCGAATTCAACCACCGGAAGCTTACCAGCTTGAAGCGTCTTCCGAACTCGAGATCCTCGGGGTTGGTTTTTGCAACCGGATTGATCCCCGTCCGATCAGGGGTCACAGGCTCCGGGGTACGCTGCACTACCGCTTCGCACCACGCCCTTGCCAGAACCTTCCCATT
>MDTG01222163.1_pt1 | contig 30844 bp, 30 predicted proteins | sample 811421 | NCBI WGS metagenome assembly MDTG01 (sample SAMN05326645, study PRJNA326480) | marine metagenome | isolation source: seawater | place: Pacific Ocean: South East | collected 2011
AGACGAGGCTATTATCGGAGCTGTAATGCTCTCAAACCGTTACATCTCAAATAGATTCCTCCCGGACAAGGCCATTGACCTGATGGATGAAGCAGCTTCAAAACTGAGGATGGAAATGAATTCCAAACCCGAAGAACTGGATACATTAGATCGAAAAATAAGACAGATCGAAATTGAAATTGTTGCGATCAAACGTGAAAAAGACAAAGAAAAGGTAGCCAAACTAAATGAAGAGGTGTCCAATATAAAAGAAGAGCGAAATAAGCTTTTCACTCAATGGAGTAGAGAAAAAGACCGGGTGGACAAAATCCAACTGGCGAAACAGGAAATCGAGAACTACAAGCTGCAAGCCGACCGAGCCGAACGTGAGGGTGATTATGCTACCGTAGCCGAATTACGCTATGGTAAAATCAAAACTTCTCAAAAAACTCTGGACCGACTGCATCGCAAATTTTTAGAATATCAAAAAAAAGAAACCCTTATCAAAGAGGAGGTAAACTATGAAGATATCGCTGAGGTGGTCGCAAAATGGACCGGTATTCCTACCAATAAAATGCTTCAGTCCGAGAAAGAAAGGCTGCTAAATCTCGAAAAAGAAATTAACAAAAGAATGGTCGGACAAGAAACTGCATTAGAAGCTGTTTCTGACGCCATACGCCGGAGCCGTGCTGGACTCCAAGACCAAAACCGCCCCATTGGCACTTTTCTATTCCTAGGAACTACAGGAGTGGGAAAAACAGAATTAGCCAAAGCCCTGGCAGAAGTCCTTTTTGATGATGAAAATAATATCACACGCATCGATATGAGTGAATATCAGGAACGCCATGCCGTCAGTCGATTGGTAGGAGCCCCTCCTGGATATGTTGGTTATGAAGAAGGAGGTCAACTCACTGAAGCTGTTAGGCGAAAGCCATATTCTGTTGTTCTTTTGGATGAAATTGAAAAAGCCCATCCCGATACTTTTAATCTACTTTTGCAAGTACTCGATGAAGGTAGGCTAACTGACAACAAAGGGAGAACTGCCAATTTTAAAAATACTATTGTAATCATGACCTCCAATCTTGGGAGCCATGAAATCAAAGCTACATTTGAAGCTCACAAATCTTTTGACCAAGCTCAAAAGAAAGCCAAGGAAAGGGTGTTAGAATTGCTTAAAAACACCATTAGACCCGAATTCATAAACCGAATCGATGACATCATCATGTTCTCCCCTCTTACGGCAAAGGAAATCAAATCTATTGTTCGATTGCAATTCAAAGTTTTGGCAAAAAGACTAAAACAACAAGAGATCCATATATCTGCCTCAGAGGAAGCCATGGTGGCATTGGCACAATGGGGTTTCGAACCAGAATACGGTGGAAGACCTGTCAAAAGGGTAATGCAGAAAAGAGTTCTGAATACCCTGAGCAAAGCATTGTTAGCTGGAAAAATAGAAAATAAAAAACCCATTTTGATTGATCATATTGAGGGACGAATCATATTTAGAAATACCGAAAAGACTAAGGAATAAGTTGTTAACTTTACTGGGTGCAAAAGCGAATAAACATACAAAACAAGAAGGCCCGGTTTGAATATGAGTTACTCGATCAATTTACGGCAGGAATTGTATTGACTGGAACCGAGATTAAGTCGATTCGCAACAGTAAAGCATCTATTACTGAAAGTTTTTGTGAATTCAACGAAAACGGCGAACTCTTTGCCGTCAATATGTACATTGAAGAGTATTCCTTTGGCACTCTTTTTAATCATCGCCCAAGGGGTAGTAGAAAACTTTTGCTTAAAAAAAGAGAATTAAACAAACTTTTTAAAAAGGTGAAGAATTCCGGTTTGACTATTGTACCGCTTAAGCTTTTCATTAATGAAAAAGGTTTTGCCAAAATGTTGATCGCTTTAGCTAGAGGTAAAAAACTTTACGATAAAAGAGAGACCCTTAAAGATCTAGACAACAAAAGGGATTTAGATAGGATTAAAAAAAGTTTCAGTAAATAGTTTTTCTAACAATGTTTTATTAAACAACCTCAAATTATAGATTATAAAAACTTTATTAAACTAAGCAACCCTATTCTAATCAAAAAAAACTAGATAAATAGAGCACTTATTTAACAAAATTTATAAAACCGAATAGAGAATACTCTCATAGCTGAGAATCCAAGACCAATCTTCACCTTTCGTCTTTTAATAATCGATCTTGTGAAAAACGATAAATCAGGTTAGGAGAAATAAGCCATTCACGAAATCCTTAACAAGCTTCATCTCTCATCCTTTAACAAGGGAACAAATCTGAAATTCCCAAAGGTTTGCCGATCAAAGGTCTTTTCCCCTTTTCGAATATAGCGGGTCATGACTTGGTCTTTCTCTCCCACAGGGATTACTAGCCTCCCTCCAATAGCCAATTGTTCCAACAAAGGTTTGGGTACTTGAGGCGCACCTGCAGTAACAATGATGGCATCAAAAGGTGCTTCATCTGGGAAACCAAGGTAACCATCACCAAATATGACTTTTTTGGGGTTTAAGTTCAACTTTTTAAACAACAAAGCAGTTGTTTTATATAACTCCTGTTGGCGTTCAATGGTATATACTTTTAAACCTTTAAGGGCAAGTAAAATTGCTGTTTGATAACCCGAACCAGTTCCTATTTCCAAAACTCGATCCCCTTTCTGAAGCTCCAGCAATTGGGTCTGAAAAGCTACGGTATAAGGCTGGGATATTGTCTGATTAGCAGCAATGGGATAGGCTTTGTCTACATAGGAATACTCCTCCAAACCAGAATCCATAAATAGATGACGGGGAACACTTCCAACGGCATTCAACACCCCTTTGTCTTCAACTCCTTTCCCCTCTAACAGTTTCACCAACTGCCTTCTTTGTCCCTTATGTTTAGTTGAATCAATCATGAACACAAATGTAATTACTTCCAAAAAAAAATCAGAAAAAGATGGTATTTTTGATAAAAAATAAGTGCAATGATAAAAGTAGGCGTTTTGGGTGCAGGATATTTGGGTAAAATTCACCTGAATTTACTCGAGGCCTCAAAACGATATGAATTAATAGGTTTTTATGATCAGGATCAAAAAAAGGCCAAGGCCTTGGCTAAAGAAAAAGGCTACAACGCTTTTAAATGTGAAGCCGATTTGATCGAAGCTTGCGAAATGGTAGATATTGTCACCCCTACCTTTTTCCACCATCAAAATGCCATAAATGCCATTCAAAAAGGAAAGCATATATTTATCGAAAAACCCATTGCGAATAATGTTGCCGAAGCCCATGAAATATGTGAAATGGCTACAAAAAAAATGGTTCTTGGTCAGGTAGGACATGTAGAACGTTTTAATCCAGCTTTTAAGGCTGTAAAATCATCGGTTAGCAACCCCAAATTTATAGAGTCCCATCGTTTGGCAGAATTCAATCCAAGAGGAACCGATGTTCCTGTGGTTTTAGATTTAATGATTCACGACATTGATGTATTGTTGAGTGTTGTCGATGCAAAAGTTAAATCCGTATCCGCTTCCGGAGTTGCGGTTATAAGCTCTACCCCCGATATAACTAACGCGAGAATTGAGTTTGAAAACGGATGTGTTGCCAACCTTACCGCAAGTAGGATTTCACTTAAGAAAATGCGTAAAACGCGCTTTTTTCAGAAAAACTCTTATATCTCAGTAGATTTTCTGGAGAAAAAAGTCGAGGTAGTAAAAATAAAAACAGCTCCAAAACAACCGGAAGATTTTGCCATAATTCTGGAAAATGCTCAGGGAGAAAAAAAGCAAATCTATTTTGAAAACCCAGAAATTGAAGACTCCAACGCCATCATGGAAGAATTAGAGTTTTTTGCTGATGCCATTGAGAACCATGATCCGATTATTGTTCCACTTGAAAGCGGAACAAGTGCTTTGAAACTTGCACATCAAATAATGGAATGTTGTAAATTTTAAATACTTTAATTCAACTTCCATTTCAATTTATTCTTTATAAAAATGCACTATGAAAATTGTAAATTTGAATGATGAATATAGCAGAAAACATTTCTAGTTTAATAAAAGAAATACCCTCATCAGTCCAATTGGTGGCTGTGTCTAAAACTAAATCCAATGATGATGTAATGGAAGCTTATAATGCTGGTCAAAGGGTTTTTGGAGAAAACAAAATCCAAGACATGAACATTAAGCATGAGAAGCTACCTAAAGACATAGAATGGCATATGATCGGTCATGTTCAATCTAATAAAGTCAAGCATATGGCACCCTATGTTAGTTTGATCCACGGTGTCGATAGCCTTAAGTTATTGGAGGAAATCAACAAACAAGCCAATAAATACAACCGTATTATTCCCTGCCTACTACAAATTCATATTGCAGAGGAAGACAATAAGTTTGGACTTTCTCCCGAGGAGTCTCAGAAACTTATTCAAATTTCAAAAGACCTAGGCAACGTTAAAATTAAAGGACTGATGGGAATGGCTACATTCACCAAAAAAGAAACCCAAATTGCGAAGGAATTTTCAGGACTCAAAAGTCTATATGATCAATTTATATATAATAACATACCACTAGAAACACTATCGATGGGGATGAGTGGGGACTATCCCATCGCCATTCAAAAAGGCAGCAATATGATCCGCGTGGGTAGTAAAATTTTTGGACCCCGAAACTACTAATCATGTACGCCATTGTTGACATTGAAACCACTGGAGGTGAATATAATAAAGAGAGTATTACCGAAATTGCTGTTTATAAACACGATGGATTAAACGTGACGGATCAATTTATTAGTCTGCTCAATCCTGAAAAGACCATACAACCATTTGTAGAAAAACTTACAGGGATAAATAGCAAGATGTTGCGAAATGCTCCTCGGTTTTTTGAAGTGGCGAAACGCATCATAGAAATCACTGAAAACTGCCTTATTGTAGCCCATAATGCTGATTTCGACTACCGAATACTCAGAACCGAATTTAAGCGTTTGGGGTATAATTTCGAAAGAGACTCCCTTTGTACCGTTAAACTTTCCCAAAAACTTCTACCAGATATGGAATCTTACAAACTAAGTAATCTCGTCCGTTTACTTGGTATTCCATTAAGTAGGCATCATCGTGCCAAGTATGATGCCTTGGCCACAGTCAAGCTCTTTGAATTACTCCTTGAAAAAGATAGCAGCAAGGAGGTCGTTAAGTCACAAATAAATTCTATAAACACCTATAAATCCAGCTCAAAACACCTTTCTATTATCGAAGAATTACCTTCAGCTTGTGGGGTCTACTACATACACAATCAAATGGGTGATTTGCTATATATTGGCATAGGTAAAAACATCCAAAAAAGAGTAAGGAGCCACCTTATTGGGACAGATTACAAATCGAAGGAAATAAAAAACAAGCTCCATAAGGTTAAGTTTGAAATCACCGGCAGTGAACTCATTGCTACTTTAAAAGAGCAAAATGAAATAAAAAAAAACCAACCCCAAATTAATAAAGACAGTCATTACCCTCTCTACCCTATAGGAATAAGAATAGATAAAAAAAGTTTTTACCACCAACTGGTATTAGAGCAAGTCCGAAGTAAAAAAGACTACCTACTTGTGTTTAAAAATAGACGTGTCGCAAAGAAAACCTTTACCCAGTTGGTGGAAACCTACCAACTCTTTCATAATTTTTCCACTCTACAGAATCCTGATAGTGCCTGTTATGTCAATAATAATGACAAATGCAAAGACATTTTTTTGGAAGAAGATAAGCAACAAATATACAACCAAAGAATAATGCAAATAGAAGAAAAAAACAACTATCCTTACGACAATTTTCTAATGATAGGAAACGGAAGAAAAGATGGAGAATGGAGTTTTATATATATTGAAAATCAACATTTTAGAGGTTATGGTTTTTACGAACTAAATCACCAAATCAACAACAAAGAAAAAATCCTTAACCGTATGATCTCTATCGAGGATAATTCTGATTGCCGTGCACTAATTATGGTCAATATCAAAAAAAGAAAATATATAAAATTAATACCTTTGAGATAATCCGTAAAGATTGCTCATAAATAACAAGCCATTGAGTTACAAGAATTTAAAGCACCGATTGCACGAAATCATTTACGAGGCTGATACTAGAGCCGGTAAATTTTTTGATGTGGTTTTGCTCTTCTTTATTCTTTCCAGTGTTTTATTGGTTGCCCTAGAGAGCGTTGAATGGATAAACGAAAAATATCACGACCAACTTGACAACGCTGAATGGTTCATCACCATTATTTTCTCGCTAGAATATATTTTGCGGATCATATCGATCAGTAAACCCTCCAAATACATTTTTAGTGCATTCGGCATAATCGATTTTATTTCTATCGTCCCCAAATACATCTCCCTTTTTTTTGGGGGCACTCAGTCCCTACTTGTTCTCAGAGCACTTCGTCTACTAAGGGTTTTTAGAATTCTAAAACTCACCCAATTTGTTGGAGAATCCAATACTCTTTTAAAAGCCCTTGCCCGAAGTAAAACCAAAATATTGGTTTTTATGTTCAGTGTAGTGGTTTTGTGTATAATTTTTGGAACCATCATGTATATGGTTGAGGACGACGAAAGTGGATTTACCAGTATTCCTCGCAGCGTATATTGGTGTATAGTGACACTAACAACTGTTGGATATGGTGACATTGCACCCGAAAGTCCTTTGGGGCAATTTATTGCCTCCGTTATCATGGTCTTGGGATATGGGATCATTGCCGTTCCCACGGGAATTGTCTCGGCCGAATTTACCTCACAGGCGTTTAACATCGACCATAATACTCAATCCTGTCCCTATTGCATGACTACCCAACATAAAGACGAAGCTAAATATTGCCACCAATGTGGTGAAATCCTCAATGATGTCGAATAAACAACTCCTCTATATCGCAGGACCAACAGCAGTGGGAAAAACAGCTTTAAGTGTAGCCCTTGCAAAACATTTAAAAACCGAGATTGTTTCCTGTGACTCCAGGCAGTGCTATAAAGAAATGACTATAGGTACTGCCGTTCCAACTGAGGAAGAACAGAAGGGTGTTCCCCACCACTTCATTCAAAATAAAAGCATCCACTGTCATTTTGATGCAGGTGATTTTGAAAAAGAAGGCTTGTTCCTGCTGAATCAATTGTTTAAAAAACACGACATACTCATTATGGTTGGTGGTTCCGGGCTCTTCGCCAAAGCGATAATAGAGGGGTTAGATGATTTTCCTGAAAAATCTCAAAGATCAATAGATAAAATAGGAAGACTTTATAAAACCTATGGCTTGGAGGGCTTACAAAAAGCCTTGTCAGAAAAAGACCCCGAGTATTTTAAGACTGTAGATCTTATGAACCACCGACGGCTTATACGTGCATTGGAGGTTTGCGAATCAGCCCAAAAGCCATATTCCTCTTTTTTAGGGAAATCGACTAAAGACCGTTCTTTTATAACAAGAACCCTATTGCTCACTCTACCCAAGGCCCAGCTCTATAAACGTATTAACCAGCGCTCTAAACTTATGGTTAAGGATGGATTGGAAAAGGAAGCCCAAAACCTCTATGCCTATAAAAACCTTCGTACTCTAAAAACAGTAGGCTATCAAGAATGGTTTGATCACTTTGATGGAAAATACTCTAGGGAAAAAGCCATTTCAGAGATCCAAAAAAACACCCGGCGCTACTCTAAAAGACAAATGACTTGGTTTCATAGAATGGATACATGTGCTCTAAAAATGGGAGATTTTAATCAGACTTTAGAGCATGCAATTCAACTGATTTAAGTATAACCTTTTTAATTTCAATTGATTAAAAGGAGTATTAAAGTCCCTTCAAATATCCCAAAATATTTTCCTCAATGCGTTGGTTAATATTGGAAGTATCCGCTTTTATAAAACTTTCTCCGGTAATATTTTCATATAGCTCGATATAGCGCTCAGAGACAGAAGTGATGTATTCGTTAGACATAAAAGGAACCTTCTGCCCTTTTAAACCTTGAAAGCCATTAGAAATCAACCACTGGCGAACAAACTCTTTCGACAATTGTTTTTGAGGCAAACCCTCATATTTTCGGATACCATAATCATCGGAATAGAAATAACGAGAAGAATCAGGCGTATGAATTTCGTCGATTAATATAATTTCTCCATTTGAATTTTTCCCAAATTCGTATTTGGTATCCACCAAAATCAAATTCCGTTTTTCAGCAATTTCAGTTCCTCTTTGAAAAAGGGCACGGGTATATTCTTCCAATTGCAGGTAGTCAACTTCACTCACTATGCCTTGCTGGATGATGGAATCACGGGAAATATCCTCGTCGTGACCTTCTGCTGCTTTAGTAGAAGGGGTAATGATTGGGTTGGGAAAAGCATCGTTTTCGTTCATGCCCTCAGGCATTTCTATACCACAAAGAGTTCGCTTGCCATCTTTGTATTCCCTTGCAGCATGACCTGAGAGATATCCTCTTATAACCATTTCAACCTTAAAAGGTTGACAGCGTTGGCCAATAGTCACATTGGGGTCTGGAGTAGCGGTCAACCAGTTGGGAACTATATCTTCTGTCGTTGCCATCATTTTTGTTGCGATTTGGTTAAGTATTTGCCCCTTGAAGGGAATCCCTTTAGGCATAACTACATCAAAAGCCGAAAGTCGATCGGAAGCCACCATGACTAGTAGATCACCCTGAAGCTCGAAAACTTCTCTGACTTTTCCATTGTAGTGAGAAAGTTGACCGGGAAAATTAAAGTCACAATGAATTAATGTATTAATCAATATAATTAATTATGATGTTCTATACGTTTGTATGCATCTATGACTTTTTTTACCAAAGAATGGCGAATCACGTCTTTTTGATCCAAAGTAATGATTCCAATTCCTTCAGTTTCTTTAAGCATCAATAGGGCTTCTTTAAGGCCGGAAATTACCCTGCGGGGTAAATCAATCTGACCAGGGTCACCCGTTACAATAAACTTGGCATTGCGACCCATGCGGGTCAAAAACATTTTCATTTGGGAGTGAGTTGTGTTCTGGGCTTCGTCTAAAATCACAAAGGCATTGTCCAAAGTCCGACCACGCATAAAAGCCAAAGGCGCAATTTGAATCGTACCGTTTTCAATAAGTTTCTTAAGTTTTTCCTTTGGGATCATGTCCCGAAGGGCATCGTATAGAGGTTGCATATATGGATCTAATTTTTCTTTCAAGTCGCCAGGAAGAAACCCCAAGTTCTCTCCGGCCTCTATAGCCGGACGTGTCAGTATAATTTTTTTGACTTGCTTTTCTTTCAAAGCCTTAACTGCTAAAGCCACCCCTGTATAGGTTTTTCCTGTTCCCGCTGGGCCAATAGCAAAAATCAAATCGTTAATTTTCGAGGTATTCAATAAGCGCTGCTGATTATAACTCAAAGCTTTGATCATCTTTCCCCCCACACCATGAAGGATGAAATTATCTTTATCAGGAGATGAATCAAAGTTGGGGGGGGTACTAGTACTAACGATACGTTCGATAGCCTCCTCGTTTAGGTTGTTAAATTTGCCAAAATAGGCGATCAACATGTCAACGCTTTTTTGAAAATCCTCGAGTATAGATTCTTTACCAAAAGCTTTAATAGCACTTCCTCTAGCTATAATTTTTAACTTGGGAAAATAATATCTTAATTTTTCAATGTTTATGTTTTGATGTCCGAAAAAATCTTGAGGGTTGACCTCAGAAAGTTCAATTTTTATTTCGTTCAAAGGATAGTCAATTAAAAAAAATTAATTTTGTTTGTAAAATGTCTATTTTCAAATTTAAATAATTTTATTCACTAAACTTCTATGCCGATAGTAACTTTAATGACCGATTTTGGAAATAAAGATTACGCCGTGGCAGCTGTAAAAGGAGCCATTCTCACTACGGTAGAAAACCCAAAGATTATTGACATCAGCCATGAAATAGCCCCTTACAACTCCACCCAGGCAGCCTATGTCCTCAAAAACGCTTACAAAACTTTTCCCAAAGGCAGTATTCATATTATTGGAGTTGAATCTGAAAAGACCCCTGAAAACGAACACCTGGCAATGTTTTTTGATGGGCATTATTTTATTGGTGCAGACAATGGGATTCTTGCGATGATCAAAGGAGATCTAAAAGCCGAAAAAATTGTATTAATCAACATCCACGATAAAATGCCGGCCTCCTATCCTGTTTTAGAGGTTTTTGTCTGGGTAGCTGCACATATATCTCGGAAGGGAACACTTGAGGTGGTAGGGAAACCTGTGGATCGGATCAAAGAAATCAAAGAGCTGAGTCCCGTCATGAACCAACAAGGTGACCAAATCTTGGGTGCGGTAATCTACGTGGATAATTATGGAAATGTCATCACCAACATTACCCAAAAATTATTCAACGAGGTGGGAAAATCTAGACCCTTTACCATTTTTGCCAGAAATGTAAAATTCAGAAAAGTATACAAGACCTACAGCGACGCCATCGACTTCTCCATTCCAATTGAAAAAAGAGAAGAAGACGGTAAAAAAATAGCTCTTTTCAACGATGCTGATCATCTCGAATTGGCTATATACAAAAGCAATTCCCAATCCGTTGGTAGTGCTCAATCATTATTTGGCTTGGAGTATAGAGAATCCATAACTGTTAAATTTGAATAATATGTGGGCATTAGTCAAAAGAGAATGGTTTGTTTTTTTTAGCAGCCCCGTAGGCTATCTAAGCTTAGGATTTTTCCTTACGCTATCCACACTTTTCATGTGGTTTTTTGATACTGATTTTAACCTGCTTAACGCTGGGTTTGCAGATCTTAACACCTTCTTTGTTATTGCTCCTTGGCTTTTTTTATTGCTTGTTCCCGCATTGTGTATGCGGAGCTTTTCAGATGAAAAACGTTTAGGAACTTTAGAATTATTATTGACAAAACCCCTAAATTTATGGCAGATCCTGCTAGCTAAGTATATCGCCAATATAGGACTGTTATTAACTGCATTGATTCCCACAGTAGTCTACTTTTTAGCCATCGACTCACTTAAACTAGAAGACATTCCGATCGATTGGGGCAGCACAATTACCGCATATTTTAGCTTGTTTTGCGTAGGAGCCAGTTTTGTTTCCCTTGGAATTTTATCTGCTTTACTGAACAAAAGTCAAGTAGCTGCTTTTATGACAGCCTTATTACTTTGTTTTATAAATTTCTATGTATGGAAAGGCATTGCAGATCTTATGCAACAGGAAGGATTATACCGCTTTTTCAATGCTCTTGGCATTTTTGAACATTACTTCAGTCTCCGGCAAGGAGTAATTGCAATTAAAGATGGAGTATACTTTCTCGGTTTTAACTATATAGTACTCTATTTCAGTAAATGGCTATTGTACAGGATCAAAAATCATTAATCTTGAGAAATAAGATGCATTGGTTTAAAAACCTCCTCATTCCATTGCTGTTGATTCTAATAGCACAATTTATTGATTGCCGTTGGGACATTACCCAAGACCAACGCTATTCTCTAAACGACAACACCAAAGCTCTTTTAAAAGAAATAGAGTATCCGCTAAAAATCGATATTTTTTTAACTGGTAAACTTCCCGCTAATTACCTCCGTTTGCAAAGAGAAATTAAAACATTAATTAAAGGAATGGGAGAATACACGGATAAATTGGTGGTTCGTTTTATCGATCCTTTTGAAGGAGCAAAAAGCACCAAAGCATTGATTGGAGAAATGACGCAATATGGACTCACCCCTGAATACATAATTGCCAATCAAAAGCAAGCCGTTGAGCAAACAGTTGTTTTCCCATGGGCAATGGTCAATAATGGTAGCAAGACCTTGAGAATTCCTTTGATGGAAAAAGTCTTGGGTGATGACGAACAACAGAAAATTAATCGCTCAATCGCGCAGCTGGAGTTTCACTTTTACGATGCTTTTTTTAAGATTGCCCAAAAACAAAAGCCATCAATAGCGGTATTGACATCCCACGGTACCTCACAAGCATTAAAAATTGCAGATCTTATGCAAAGTCTCCAGCCCTATTATAAGCTAGCTTCTTTCGATCTAAAAGCATTGGAAAAAGACCCCGAAAAAACCTTACAAAACCTAAAGCGATATGCCTTATTAATGGTCTCAAACCCAACTGAACAATTTAATGAGAAAGAAAAATACCTTTTAGACCAACACCTAATGCACGGGGGAAAACAATGGTGGGCTATCAATGCAATTGCCTTAAATCGAGACAGTTTGTTCAATTCTGGTGGATCGACAGTAGCGGTGGGACGATCTATAAACATGGAGAATGCCTTTTTTAAATATGGCTTCAGAATACAAAAGAATTTGATTAAAGACCTGTATTGTGCTCCATTAGTAGTAGCCAGCGGAACAGATCGTCAGACTCAATATTTACCCTATCTCTGGCCCTATTACCCATTGGTTAAACCCAAACAAAAAGAATTATTTGGAAACCGTTCTGGTAATGTCTTTTTACCTTTTTCCTCTACTATCGATACCCTTAAAAATTCACTGGACAAAACAATAATTATCAGCAGTTCTGATTTCACACAAACACTACAAACACCAGTAAGAATTAGCTTAAATGAAGCCTCAGAAGAATTAAATCCCATCCTGTTCGATCGAAAACAACAACCCTTGGGAGTTTTGCTGGAGGGAAAATTCAGTTCAGCCTTTAACAATAGAATTCCGCCTGTAAAGCTCGACGAGAAAAAAGCAACAGGAAAAACTAAGTTTATCGTTTTTTCAAGCGGTTCCATTGCAGAAAACCAAGTCCAAAAGGGAAATCCACTCGAACTTGGATACGACAAATGGACCAATAATTTCTATTATAACAAGATTTTCATACAACAAAGCGTTCATTATTTAATGGACAATCAAAAACTTCTTAAACTCCAAAACAAAACGATTGAGCTTCCCTTACTGGATTTTCAAAAAGTGGAAAATCTCTCCGGCTTTTTGAAAACAATACTGCTCTTGGTTCCTTTGATAATTTTATTAATTATTTGGGGAGTGGTTTACCGTTGGAGAGTCCTGAGATTTGGTCAATAACTTTTAATAACTTCATTTTTTTAGAAATTGACTAAACTTTATATTTAGAAAAATATTTTAAACCAATGAAATTTATCGTTTCCAGCGAATCATTACTCAAAGAATTACAAATTTTAGGTGGAATCATTAACAATACCAACACCCTTCCCATTTTGGACAATTTTTTATTCCATCTTAATGGTAGTCAGTTAGTTTTGACCGCATCAGACCTGGAAACCTCAATGTCCGCTAATATAAAAGTGGAATCACAAGACAGCGGAATGATTGCATTACCTGCAAAACTGATTTTGGATACCCTAAAAACTTTTCCGGAACAACCTTTGACTTTTGTCAAAACCAAAAATAATACCGTTGAAATAAGTGCCAATAACGGTAAATATTCTGTAGCATATCTAAATGGAGAGGACTTCCCCAAAGCAGCTCAAGTTAAAGATCCTATCAATACGAAGATCAACGGTCAAATTTTGGCTAAGGCCATCAACGCTACCCTATTTGCATCGGGCAACGACGACCTAAGGCCAGTAATGAGTGGAGTTTTTTTTCAATTTAACACCTCCGAATTAACTTTTGTGGCTACAGATGCCCATAAATTAGTCAAATACACCCGTACAGACATTCAAGCGGATAAAAGTGCCGAGTTTATAATGCCCCAAAAGCCCCTTCAATTACTGAAAGGTATTTTGCAAGGCGTAGATAAAGATGTGTTGATTGAATATAATGAAACCAATGCAGAATTCAGTTTTGGAAACGTCAGAATGACTTGTCGATTGGTCGAGGGCAAATATCCTAATTATGAAGCAGTCATTCCTAAAGAAAATCCTAATGTGATGCAAATTAACCGTAACGAATTCCTTAATTCGGTCCGAAGAGTAAGTATATTTTCGAATAAAACCACCCACCAGGTAAGACTAAAACTGGCAGGGGCTGAACTCCAGGTATCCGCAGAGGATTTTGACTATAGCAATAAAGCTGAGGAGAGATTTGGTTGTGAGTATTTGGGAGACGATCTTCAGATCGGATTCAATTCTAGATTTTTGATCGAAATGCTGAACAATATAAATTGTGATGAGATTAAACTCTCCATGTCACTTCCCAACCGTGCTGGGATCATTACTCCAATGGATCATATAGATGAAGGGGAAGATGTTACTATGCTGGTGATGCCTGTCATGTTAAATGATTAGGCTTCACTTTACTGAAGCAGTAATGGATTTGGAAATTTTATTGTAAGTTCCGTTCTCCAATTTTTTTCTGATACTAGCAAAAGCCTCAAGCGTTTCATTAACGTCTTCGATAGTGTGGGACGCTGTAGGAATCAATCGCAGAAGAATCAGCCCTTTGGGAATCACCGGATAAACGACGATAGAACAAAAAACACCATGGTTCTCTCTCAGGTCTTTGACCAAAGTCATAGCCTCAGGGATACTTCCTTTGAGGTAAACAGGAGTTACACAACTTTGCGTGTTACCAATATCAAAGCCCTTTAGTTTGAGTCCGTTTTGAAGGGAATTAACATTTTCCCAGAGCTTTGCTTTAAGATTAGGTTGATTCCTGAGCATATCTAATCTTTTTAGTGCCCCTTTGACCAACTGCATTTGTAGTGATTTTGCAAACATCTGAGAACGCATGTTATACCTTAGATAGTCTATAATTTCTTTATCCGAACCAATAAAAGCTCCTGTTGAAGCCATAGACTTTGCAAAAGTTGCAAAATAGACATCAATATCGTCTTGTACACCCTGCTCAAATCCAGATCCTGCACCATTTTTACCCAATGTTCCAAAACCGTGGGCATCGTCAACCAAAAAACGAAATTTGTATTTACTTTTCAGAGCCACAATCTCTTTCAGCTTTCCCTGTTCCCCTCGCATACCGAAAACCCCCTCACTGATTACCAGTATCCCTCCTCCGGTTTGTTCGGCAACCTTTTGGGCTCGCTGAAGGTTCTTTTCAAGGCTTTCAACATCATTATGCTTGTATGTAAAGCGTTTGCCCAAATGAAGTCGGACACCATCAACAATACAGGCATGAGCATCCACATCATAAACAATCACATCATCCTTGCCTACCAATGTATCTATCGTGGAAAGTATGCCTTGATAGCCGAAATTAAGTAAATATGCCGATTCTTTATTTATAAACTCAGCCAGTTCAGACTCTAGCTGTTCATGAAGATAGGTGTGACCAGACATCATTCTTGCCCCCATAGGATAAGCAGAACCATATTCTGCTGCGGCTTCAGAATCTACTTTTCTAACTTCAGGATGATTTGCCAAACCTAAGTAATCGTTGACACTCCAAGTGATGACCTCTTTTCCCATAAAGAACATTCGATTGCTGATAGGACCTTCCAGTTTAGGAAAAACAAAATACCCTTCCGCATGATCGGCCCATTTTCCAAGTGGCCCTTTATTTTGGTAAAATCTATCAAATAAATCCCTCATCATTAGATCCTTAAGCTGTTAATGCTTATATATATTCGATTTTGTTGGGAGCTTCATGGTTTGCAGAATCAAAAAATCCTTGTTCATTCATCCAATCGTCACTGTATATCTTACTCATATAACGAGAACCGTGATCTGGGAAAATGACTACAACAAAACTATCCTCATTGAGCTTTCCTCCTTGATTGAGTTGCTTAACGGCTTGCATCGCAGCACCAGATGTGTAGCCCACAAAAAGACCTTCTTTTCGGGTTACCTCCCTAGCCATATGAGCGCTATCCTCGTCTGTAACCTTGATAAAAGTGTCTATAATATCAAAATCAGTTGCGCTAGGGATAAGGTTTTTGCCAAGTCCCTCTATACGGTAAGGATAAATTTCATTGGTGTCAAGTTCATTGGTCTCATGGTATTTTTTGAGAACAGATCCATAAGCATCTACACCGATAATTTGAATATTGTGATTCTGTTCTTTTAGATATTTAGCACAACCAGAAATCGTTCCTCCTGTTCCGGAACATGCCACCAAATGAGTGATTTTACCATCGGTTTGTTCCCAAATTTCTGGACCTGTGGTTTTGTAATGGGCCTCAATGTTTAGATTATTAAAATACTGGTTGATGTAAATAGAATCTTTGGTTTCATTGTGCAAGGTTTTAGCTACTTGATAGTATGATCTAGAATCTTCTGCAGACACATTGGCGGGACAGACGTAAACTTTAGCGCCCATTGCATATAACATATTAATTTTGTCTTTTGAACACTTTGAACTTACAGCCAAAATACACTCGTAACCCCTAATCAATGAGACCATTGCCAAACTAAAACCTGTATTTCCAGAGGTCGTCTCAATAATGGTGTCACCGGGTTTAAGAATCCCTTTTTTTTCTGCCTGTTCGATAATATGAAGTGCAATTCTGTCTTTATTTGAATGCCCAGGATTGAAAGCCTCGAATTTGGTGAAAAATTTTCCGGCAAATCCTTTAACTACTCTTTCTAATCGAATTAAGGGAGTTCTGCCGATTAAGGATAACACATTTTCTTCAACATCCATTCCTCTGGTGGATTTATTTTTGTTCATCATTGACGTAGTAAAAATAACACTTTTTTTGAAGATTATTTTTCTTCCAAATCAATTAAAAACGCAAATTTTTTAGCTAATTCCTTTAAACTATCAAAACGTCTCGAAACCCCATTGTGACCAGCTTTCATATTGGTTTCTAAAAACAGTAGATTTTGGTCTGTCTTTCTGGCCCTAAGTCGAGCTACCCATTTAGTAGGCTCAAAATACTGCACTTGAGAATCGTGAAAGCCAGAAGTCACAAAGAGGTTGGGGTAGTCTTGAGCCTTTACTTGATCGTAAGGGGAATAAGATAACATATAGCGATAATCTTCTTTCTCATTGGGGTTTCCCCATTCATCATACTCGGAGGTAGTTAGAGGAATGGTATCGTCCAACATAGTAGTGACCAAATCTACAAAAGGAACATCAGCAATCACCCCATTGTACAATTCAGGAGATAGATTGATGATTACGCCCATTAACAACCCTCCAGCAGAGGCTCCATTTGCATAGAGGTGATCGGGAGAGGTATATTTTTTATTGATTAAAAATTTAGAACATTCTATAAAATCGTTAAACGTATTTTTTTTCTTCAACAGTTTCCCATCCTCATACCAATGTCTACCCAAATACTCTCCTCCCCTTATATGTGAGATAGCATAGACAAAACCCCTATCCAACAAGCTTAAACGATTGGAGGAAAACGAGGGGTCAATAGTATGACCATAAGAGCCGTAGGCGTATTGTAAGATCGGAGTGGATTGAGATAGTTGGGTGTCCTTGTGATGTATTAGTGAAATAGGAATTTTCGAACCATCACTGGCATCAGCCCACAATCTTTTTGAAACGTAATGACTAGGGTCAAAATCTCCCCCCAGTATCTCTTGGGTTTTTAAAATGGTCTTTTCTCTTGAAGCCATATCAAATTCTATAACTGAAGCTGGGGTGGTCAAAGAATTAAAGACATACCGCAGTTTAGTTGAATTGAACTCGGGGTTAAACGAAATGAAAACAGAATAGGTTTCTTCTTCAATTGGAAGGTAATAGTCTGCTGAATTGTCCCAACACATGATCCTCAGCCTTGAAAGGCCATTTTCTCTTTCGTTTACCACCCAATACTGGTCAAACAATTCGATATCCTCAATTAATACATCCTCGCGATGTGGCAACAAAGGCTCCCAAAATTTAGAGTTGGTCTGGTCAACAGCAGTTCGCATGATCTGAAAATTGGTGGCTAGATTGAGGTTGGTGTGAAGGTAAAAATGATTACCAAAATGCGTAACGTCATACTCTAAACCATTGGTTCGTGGATGAATTACCATAAAAGTTGACTCAGGTTGATCGGATTTGATAAAACGATACTCGCTAGTGTTCGTGCTGTGAGAGGAAATAAAAATATATTTTCTGGATTTAGAAGCACTTACATAAACAGCATAGGTTTTGTCAGCTTCTTCATATACCAATTGATCTTCTTGCTCGGGGGTATTTATATTATGTTTATAAATCGCCTCAGAACGTAAGGTTTGTTCGTCTTTTTTACTGTAAAAAAGTGATGCGTTATCGGCTGCCCACACACTACTTCCAGTGGTGTTGTTTATGGAGTTTTTTAATATTTTACCACTTTTTAGGTCTTTAACCATGATGGTATATTGCCTGCGAGAGACAGTGTCAATACCAAAAGCGGCTTTCGTGTTGTCTGGACTTACTGAAACTCCTACCAATTGAAAATAATCCAAACCTTGAGCCATGGCATTACAGTCGAACAATATCTCCTCTGGGGCAGTTAGAAATTCTTTTTTTCGAATGTAAACCGGATAGTCTTTTCCCTCCTCGTAGCAGGTAATGTACCAGTAACCATTGTAAAAATGAGGAACAGAGCTATCATCCTCTTTAATTCTTCCCCTCATTTCATTATAAAGCTCCTCTTGTAGGGCATGGGTATGGATGGTCATTTTTTGATAGTAATCGTTTTCCCTATCAAGGTAATCCAATACCTTGGGATTGTCCCTTTCGTTAAGCCAATAATACGGATCAATGCGAATATGGCCATGAATCTTATGTTGATAAGGAACCTGATTAGCCACAGGAGGTCTTATTTTGGAATTGGACATGCTTTTATCGTTATAATTAGATCCTAAGGCAAAAGTAATTGAGTAAATGAATGGAAAAAAATTCTTAGGGGAAAGTTTTAGAATTTCATATTTAATTGGTTGTTTTTTGCTTTGACTTAATTATAAATTATATTTTCGGTTTGAAATTTAAAATTAAATTTGTAAAAAGTTAATTCAGAAAAATATTAAAATGATTTCTTCAGAAAAAAAAAAGGAACTTGATGATCGCCTGGTTGCGTTAAGGAGGTATCTTTGACATTGATGCCAAAAAAATAGAAATCACTAATCTGGAGGAAAAAACAGTTGCTCCAAATTTTTGGGATGAAGCACAGCAGGCTGAAAAACTGATGCGCAAAATTAGAAACCTAAAAAAATGGGTAGAGGGCTATGAAGTCGTCAGACAAAAACAAGAAGAGCTTACGGTTTTTTTGGAATTTCAAAAAGAAGGAGAAATCTCAGATGAAGAGCTAGAGGACCACTATCGTCAAACCCTTATTCTACTGGAAGAAATTGAATTTCTAAACATGTTGTCCGATGAAGGAGACGACATGAGTGCTGTACTTCAGATCACTGCAGGAGCAGGTGGAACGGAAAGTTGTGATTGGGCCGAAATGCTGATGCGGATGTATTTGATGTGGGCCGAAAAAAACAACTTCAAGGTCAGGGAAATTAACCACCAAGCGGGAGATATAGCGGGAATAAAAACCGTAACCTTGGAATTTAACGGGGAATTTGCTTTTGGGTGGCTTAAAGGAGAAAACGGAGTGCACAGGCTGGTTCGAATCTCCCCTTTTGATAGTAATGCAAAAAGACATACTTCTTTTGCTTCGGTATATATTTATCCTTTGGTAGATGACACGATAGAGGTCATAGTCAATCCATCTGAGTTTACTTGGGAAACCATGCGTGCCAGTGGTGCCGGTGGGCAAAATGTCAACAAGGTAGAGACAGCAGTTCGGTTGAGACACTATCCTACAGGTATCATAATTGAAAATTCAGAGACCCGCTCGCAATTGGAAAACAAGAATAAAGCCATGCAGTTATTAAAGTCCCAGCTTTATGAAATCGAATTGCAAAAAAAATTATCGGCCCGAAATGAGATTGAAGCCTCTAAAAAGAAAATCGAATGGGGATCCCAGATAAGAAACTATGTGATGCATCCATACAAACTAGTAAAAGACGTGAGGACCCAGACCGAAACCAATGATGTAGAGAATGTGATGAATGGAGGGATAGAAGACTTTCTGAAGAGTTATCTCATGTTAATGGGTCAAAAAAAAACTTAATTAAAACATTATGAATGAGATTAAAAATATCATTTTTGATTTAGGTGGGGTGCTCATCGATTGGAATCCTGAATACGTCTATTTGGAAGTATTTGAAGGTGATCGAAAAAAAATGGAATGGTTTTTTGAAGAAATCTGCACAATGGATTGGAATGAAAATCAGGATGCGGGCTATCCTATTGAACAAGCCACAGAAGAACGGGTGAAAATGTTTCCCCAATACGAGGAGTGGATCAAAATGTACTACGGGCGTTGGGAGGAGATGCTAGGAGAACCCATTGCAGGAACGGTTGAAATCCTCAATCATCTTTTAAAAAATGGCGATTATAGGGTAGTGGCTTTGTCCAACTGGAGTGCAGAGACCTTTCCTATTGCCTTGGAGAGATTTGAGTTTCTTCACCGTTTTGAAGGCATTGTGGTTTCGGGTAATGAAAAAATACGCAAACCATTTCCTGAAATCTACCAATTGACCTTGGATCGTTTTGGTTTTAAGGCAAAAGAGACTCTGTTTATTGACGACAACCTCAGAAACATAGAGGGAGCTGCAGAAATGGACATCCAAACTATTCACTTTAGGAGTATAGAGGACTTAAAATCCAATCTTAAAGCAAAAGCAATCACCTTCTAAAAAGGGGTATCATCCGTCTCTTCTGGGGGAAGGTCGAAAGCATCATCTGGCCGATGAAAACCTTCAAAGGTATGATTACTGGAATCGTCATCATTTATTTTGGATTGGAATTCGTTGGATGAAACGTTAGATTGTAAATCTTCAAATTTACCCAAATGCCCGATAAATTTCATGCGAATATTATCCAGTCCCCCATTTCGATGTTTGGCCACAATAAACTCCGCTTGACCAACAGATGAAGTATGTTCCTCATCGTCCCACTCATCAATGCCATAATACTCAGGTCGGTATATAAAAGAAACGATATCCGCATCTTGTTCAATCGCTCCAGACTCCCTCAAGTCAGAAAGTTGAGGTCGCTTGGTTCCTGATCTCGTTTCTACAGCTCTAGAGAGTTGGGACAGAGCAATTACAGGAATGTCCAATTCTTTAGCCAATGACTTTAGATTTCTTGAAATAGTAGAAATTTCTTGTTCTCGATTTCCTGCCTTACTACTGGCGCCTGCAGTCATTAGCTGTAAGTAATCTACAATAATAAGCTTAATGTCGTGTTGTGAAGCTAATCTCCTGGCTTTTGCACGAAGATCGAAAATCGAAAGTGCAGGGGTGTCATCTATAAATAAGGGAGCTTTTTCCAAATCTCCAACCTTTACGTTGAGTTGTTTCCACTCGTAATCAGCTAATTTTCCAGTCCTCAGTTTCTCAGAAGAAAGGCCTGTTTCGGAAGAAATCAATCGGGTAATCAGCTGAACGGAAGACATTTCTAGTGAAAAAAAAGCAACAGGGGTTTGTTTGGTCACTGCAATGTTTCGAGCCATGGAAAGTGTCAATGCAGTTTTACCCATACCCGGTCGAGCAGCAATTATGATCAAATCACTTGGCTGCCATCCAGATGTCAGGACATCAAGCTTTTCGAAACCGGTAGTCACACCACTCAATCCTTCCTTATTGGCGATTTCTTCGATTTTTTTCTTTGCCAACATAACTAAATTTTGAGCTGTATCAGATGATTTTTTTATATTTCCCTGGGCCACATCATACAACTTGGATTCAGCCTCATCCAAAAGATCAAAAACATCGATGGACTCCTTGTAGGAAGATTCAATGATTTCGTTAGAAATTCGGATCAAACTTCTTTGAATGAATTTCTGTAAAATAATTCGTGCATGAAATTCGATATGAGCAGAAGAAGCAACTTTCTGGGTGAGTTGAACCAAATAATAATCTCCTCCAATACTTTCCAACTTTCCTGTTTTTCTCAAATCTGCAGAGACCGTTAACAAGTCAATAGGTTGAGAGTTTTGAAATAAATTAAAAATTGATTCGAAAATGTTTTGATGAGCCGTTTTGTAAAAAGCTTCAGGCTCGAGTAGATCGATCACCTCGTCTACTCCTTTTTTATCGATAAGCATAGCGCCTAAAACAGCCTCTTCAAGTTCAATTGCTTGAGGTGGTAGTTTGCCTTGCTGAAGGGCGATTACAGTTCCTGAAGATTGTTTATTGACTTGAATAGGTTTCCTTTTTTCCATATGTGCTAATGTAAAGGGTTTACTTGGTATAGTCTTGAAATAAAAACAGCATTTATCTTACACGGGTAAACAAATTGGTTGTTGATAAAAAATAAAACTTGTTAATAAGACCGAAAAGTGAGTAAGAACTAGACAAGGAAAGTCCCCATATTAGAAAATTTCAATCTTCTAGATTTTATCAGTTGATTACTGTCCATTTTGTCAAGTTCTCTAAAGGCATCAATAATTTGTTTTTTGACTGTTTGAAACACCTTATTTCGATCATATTGAGCACCACCAAGGGGTTCTTTTATGATTTTATCAATCAAATTAGATTTTAACATGTCATCTGCCGTTAACTTTAAAGCTTCAGCAGCGTTTTCTTTGTATTCCCAGCTTCTCCAAAGTATAGACGAACAAGATTCCGGAGAAATCACAGAGTACCAAGTATTTTCCAACATATAAATCATATCTCCAACGCCGATTCCCAAAGCTCCTCCAGAAGCACCTTCACCTATAATAGTTACAATAATGGGTGTTTTGATGGAAAGCATTTGAAAAATATTGTTGGCAATAGCTTGACCTTGACCCCGCTCCTCAGCTCCCAAACCGGGATATGCTCCGGGAGTGTCGATAAAGGAGATGATTGGAATTCCAAATTTTTCGGCCGTCTTCATCAATCGGAGTGCCTTGCGGTAACCCTCAGGTTTGGCCATCCCAAAGTTTCGGTATTGCCTAGTTTTGGTATTATATCCTTTTTGTGTTCCAATGAACATAAAGGTCTGATTGTCTATTTTTCCAAATCCACCCACCATGGCCTTGTCATCTGCAAAGTTTCTGTCTCCGTGCAACTCTAAAAAACTATTACCACAAAGAGCATTAATATAATCTAGGGCATAAGGACGAGAAGGGTGACGGGAAATCTGTACTCGCTGCCATGATGAAAGGTTACCATAAATTTTTTTCTTGGTATTATCCAGTTTTTCTGTCAGTTTTTTACAAGTTTCGGTAACATCAACACTACTCTCATCACCTATGGCTTGACATTTGGCAATTTGATCTTGAAGTTCTTTTATAGGAAGCTCGAAATCTAAATATTCCATTAAAAAATATCTCTAGGTACAAAATTAAAAATATTAGTGGATCAGTTATAAAAAATTAGGTTTTAGTTGAACTCTTACCTTATAGCTCTTCGAACTAATAATATACCAAGGAAGCCGAAGAGTAAAATGGGAATCCAAGCACCCAGAAAAGGAGAAAAATTCGACTTGTTGACTAAAACTGAAAATATTTTATCAAAAAAAATGAAAAGGAATCCCAAAGAAATACCAAAGGCTAAGTTAACCCCCATCCCTCCTCTTCTTTTGAAAGAGGATACCGAGACACCTATCAGAGTCAAAACAAAAACCGAAAAAGGCAAGCTCCATCTCTTGTGTCTAACCAACAAGTGACTATTGATCCTAACAGAACCACCTTCTCGTTCTTTTTTTATAAAATCATTGAGAGCAGAAAAAGTAAGAGTTTCTGCTTTGTAATTAACGGGAGCCAAGTCATCAATTTTAAAATCAAAAAGGGTGTCCAAACGGCTTTTTCTTTCATATGTTTCTCGATCTCCCAAGAAGGATCTTTTAACATAAGCAGAAAGCCTAAAAACACTGTCTCTTTGCACCCAACGAATACTATTAGCTTGAATCTTAAAAGTCATCAAATTCTCTTCAAAATGCTCCAGAGTAAAATTGTTTGCATTTTGGCGTATAGGATCATAAGTGCTTACAAAAATATACTCTTTCGGATTAATTTGTTTAAATAGGTTTTTGGTTTGACGTTCACTTTTTTTGTCAATGTATTTGTAATGAAATGCATTGAAGCTAGAATTGGATCTAGGAACGATAAACATTCCAGTAAAAAAAGTAAAGAGGGCTATAATTCCTGCTGAGATAAGATAAGGTCTTAAAAACCGAGAAAAAGAAATCCCCGAGCTCAAAAGGGCTATTATTTCAGTATTATTGGCCAGTTTTGAGGTAAACCATATTACAGCCAAAAAAAGAAATATAGGAAAGAGCAGATTACCAAAGTACCAAGTAAAATCTAAGTAATAATTTATTATCGCTTGACTAGGGACTTCATTTTCCTTAAACTTATCAATCTTTTCTGCAATGTCCACCATGATCCCAATAGGTATAAAAAGTAAGATCATTACCACAAAGGTAGATAGGTATTTTTTGATGATATACCAGTCGATAATTTTCATACTACAATCGATTGTCCATTTGACGACACATTAAATTTTTCCACTGAATAAAATCGCCAGCTAAGATATGATTTCTGGATTCCCTTACCAACCAAATGTAAAAACTAAGATTGTGGAGTGTTGCTATCTGCTTACCCAAAATTTCATTCACCGTAAACAAGTGACGTAAATAAGCTTTGGAATAGTCTGTATCTACATAACAATAGTTTGCTGTATCGATAGGTGAAAAATCATTTTCCCATTTTTTGTTTTTGATATTAAGTGTACCATCTGCTGTGAATAGCATCCCATTTCTGGCATTTCTAGTCGGCATAACACAATCAAACATATCAATGCCTAAAGCTATATTTTCCAATATATTGATGGGAGTTCCTACCCCCATTAAATATCTCGGTTTATCCTCTGGTAAACGTTTGCACACCAACTCGGTCATGGCATACATTTCTGGAGAGGGTTCACCTACAGACAAGCCTCCAATTGCATTGCCCGGGGCATCCTTAGCAGCTATATAATCTGCCGATTCTTGTCTTAAATCTTTGTAAACACTGCCTTGTACAATGGGGAATAAGAATTGACGGTAATTGTATTCAAAAGAGGTTTTGCCATGATACTCTAGGCATCGATCCAACCATCTGTGGGTCAAGTGCATTGAATCTTTTGCATAACCATAGTTACAAGGGTATGGGGTACATTCGTCAAATGACATGATAATATCTCCTCCAATTTTTCGTTGGACGTCTATTGCCCCCTCTGGTGAAAAAAAATGTTTGGAACCGTCGATGTGTGATTTAAATGTAACCCCTTCTTCTTTTATTTTTCTATTGTTAGATAGAGAATAGACCTGATAGCCACCGGAATCAGTCAGTATTGGAGATTTCCAATTCATGAATTGGTGTAGCCCCCCTGCTTGCTGGATGATTTCTTTACCGGGTCTGAGGTAAAGATGGTAAGTGTTGCCCAAGATAATATCTGGTTTGATGTCTTGTCTCAGTTCCCTTTGATGCACTCCCTTTACGTTAGCAGCTGTACCCACCGGCATAAAAATAGGTGTTTCAATATTTCCGTGGTCGGTAGATAAAGTGGCAGCTCTGGCTGATGAGGATGGATCTGTTTTAATTAAATTGAATTTCATAACTAAGAGTAGTTACAAATATAAGATACTGGGAAATGGTTCTGCTTCATCTGCTATCCAAAACCTCAAAATAATTATTTTTATACAAAATAATTCTGTCTACTTTGTGGCTAAAGGTTGAAAGCTTACTTTTACCCTTAAAATTTATCATAATGCCAGACTTTGATTTTTTGGAAAACCTAGTTTCTCAAGTCCGTAGAGATATCTTACGTATGGTTCACAAGGTGAATTCTGGGCATCCTGGGGGATCGCTTGGCTGTACAGAATTTTTTATTGCGCTCTATTACGATGTAATGGAACTCAAAGACGACTTTGAAATGAATGGGGCCAACGAAGATTTATTTTTTCTTTCAAATGGACACATCTCTCCTGTCTTCTACAGTGTTTTGGCGCGCAAAGGCTATTTCCCTGTCGAGGAGCTTCAAACATTCCGTTTGATTGATTCCAGATTACAAGGACACCCCACCACCCACGAGGGGCTTCCTGGCGTGAGAGTTGCCTCGGGCTCTTTGGGTCAAGGCTTATCGGTTGCAATTGGTGCCGCACTTGCCAAAAAATTAAACAATGACGATAAAATTGTTTTTACCCTAATGGGAGATGGTGAATTACAAGAGGGTCAAAACTGGGAGGCTATTATGTATGCAGCAGGAAGAAAAGTTGATAATTTAATTGCAACGATAGATCTCAACGGAAAACAGATCGATGGAGCAACAGAAGATGTTTTGCCTATGGGGGACATTTCCGAAAAATTTGGAGCATTTGGCTGGGAAGTCTTAATACTTAAACAAGGAAATGACCTTAAATCTATTATAGAGACATTAAGATTAGCGCAATCCAAAACAGGGAAAGGCCAACCCGTAGTCATCATCATGCACACAGAAATGGGTAATGGTGTAGATTATATGATGCACACCCACGCGTGGCATGGAAAGGCACCCAATGATGAACTATTGGAAGTTGCATTATCTCAAAACCCGGAGACATTAGGGGATTATTAATTCAGGAACAACAAAAATTCATGAAAACATATAAGGATCAAGGTAAGGCAGACACCCGCTCGGGTTTTGGTGCAGGTTTGGCTGAACTGGGAAGAACTAATCCCAATGTAGTTGTTCTTTGTGCTGACCTGATAGGGTCACTTAAAATGCAAGAATTTATCGACGAAAATCCAGAACGGTTTTTTCAAATAGGAATTGCCGAAGCTAATATGATGGGCATTGCTGCAGGTTTGACCATTGGAGGTAAAATACCTTTTACAGGTACATTTGCCAACTTTTCTACCGGAAGGGTTTACGATCAAATTAGACAATCCATTGCTTATTCAGGGAAAAATGTAAAAATATGTGCCTCCCATGCTGGAATCACACTCGGAGAAGATGGGGCTACACACCAGATTTTGGAAGATATCGGCCTGATGAAAATGTTGCCTGGAATGACTGTCATCAATCCTTGTGATTTCAATCAGACCAAGGCGGCGACCATAGCCTCTGCAGATTATCAAGGTCCTGTTTATCTTCGTTTTGGACGCCCCAAAGTCGCAAATTTTATAACCAATGACATCCCCTTCGAAATAGGTAAAGGGATCGTCCTTAACCCCGGTAATGACGTCACCATTGCTGCCACTGGTCATTTGGTTTGGGAAGCTTTGCAGGCTACAGAAGCGCTAGAAGCCGAAGGCATATCAGCTGAAGTAATCAACATACATACCATTAAACCTCTGGATACCGAACTGCTTATCTCTTCGGTTCAAAAAACAGGCTGTATTGTCTCTGCCGAAGAACACAACTATTTAGGAGGTTTAGGGGAAAGTATTTCCGCAAAACTGGCCTTGGAGATACCAACGCCTCAGGAATTCGTCGCCACCAAAGACACCTTTGGTGAATCGGGAACTCCGGCCCAATTGATGGAAAAGTACGGTTTAAATAAAAATGCCATAATAACAGCCTGCAAAAAGGTAATTAGTAGAAAATAATTTCATTAATTTAAGTATGAAATTTCACCCCATTTTCTTTCTTTTGGTTCTTAATTCTCAGCTTTTCATTTCCCAATTAAAGTATGGTTCCTTTGGAATAGGCTTCAAATACGACAAAGGTCTTACGAATGTGGAAATCATACTTTTGTCTATTACGGAAGTTCCAATAGGTGGTCAAATTAACACCCAGCCCAACCCAGTTCACATTAGGTATCTCTTTCAAAATTATAGAGAAATTCTTTAAATAATATAGATCATGAAATGTAGCTTGTTTTCAACATCAAATTTTATAATCGTATGTGTAATGATTTTTGGATGCACAAAAGAAGAAAATAGAGGTAAAAGTAATACATCAACTATATGGAATGGACCAATTAAAACATTTTCTAAAAAGGACGGTTCTGATCCAAATAATGAGAAAAATCAAGATCGTCTGACAATGAATGTATGGATTACAAGAAAAAACGATGGTGGGCAAATTTTAAACATCGCAAAAGAAACTAGCCCAGACAAATATAAAAGTCCTTTAGGAACTGAATGGGCAATTGGAACATTAGATCAAATTGACTCATTATCATTTAAAACTTTCAGGTCAACATCTAAACCCCAATTTAGTGTAGGAAAAAAATTTGTAGTGCATCTAATTGAGGACGATATATATCTTAGTATTGAGTTTAGATCTTGGTCTAGTGGAAAGAAAGGAGGTTTTTCATATAATCGAAGTACGCCTTAAAGTTTTGTCTAAAACATGATTGGGAGTTAGGTTTATTTTTGTAATGCAGAATAATATTAATTCGAGTCTTGATCAAGGTAGTTTGGGACTCCATCATTGTCTTCATCGTCTGGATAACCGTCTCCATCTCTGTCATATTCTTTTATTGTAAGGATTCCATCTCCATCATCGTCAGCATCCCTATAATTCGGAATCCTGTCCATATCTGTATCGTCATTGAATGGATTACCATCACCGTCAGGGTCCTCTTCAATAGACAAAATACTATCGTTGTCATGGTCAGCAGGGTTAACTTTATGAAGGGAAACCGAAAAAACCAGTGGAGAATATTTGGGAATGGTCAAAAGGTCTTGAGCATAATATCCCAAAGCAGAAGGAATAAAAAATATACCTTTCCCATACTTATCAAATTCGTATGTTCCATCATTGTTCAATGTGTGATTTCCAGCTCTTAATTCTGGTAAAAATTCTCGAAATCCACGAATAACATCTGTCAAATCAAACCAAAGTGGTAATTCTCTACGATCAAAAACATTACCATTTAACAATGTCCCTCTGTAAGTCACAAAAGTAGAATCCACACGACTTGGTTTTTCTCCTATTCCCTCTTTTACTATCAGAAAATACATATTGTTGGGAATTTTATTATCATTTTTATCATTCACTTCAATCGTTTTGGTCTTTATTTGATCCCAAAGTGATGTTTTATCAGCATTTTCATTGGCGATAGTGTCAATTGTTATTTCAATTTTGTGATTGCCTGGATCACTTTCAAAATCTTCATAGTTATAGAAATGCGATTGAAGGTAACTCACTAATGCTTTATCATCTTGCGGAGTTTGAACTTGAAGATCCCTAATGGGCTCTGGACCATCATCCTTGTCACAACTAAGAATAAAGATTGATGAAAGTAAAATACAAAAGCATGTAATTGGAAAATTCATCGAAAAAAATTGATAAGCAAGATACAATTTTACTTTATTTTTGTAATTGATTTTTCATAAGTTTAACAATGCGAATTGATCAATACCTTTGGTATCTCCGCTATTATAAATCAAGGAATCAGGCTAGTTTAGCGTGCAAACAAGGTCGTGTCCGAATTGGAGATGAATTGGTAAAACCTTCCAGAGAAGTTCTTATCGGAGACAATATCAAATTGAGGAAAAACCAGATTTGGCATAAATTGATAGTTGTGGACTTTCCCAAAAGCAGGCTTGGTGCCAAACTCGTAGACATCTATAGACGAAACACTACGTCTGAGGATTCATTTGATCATGTAAATTTCCAATCACTCTCCAAACCTCCAGAAAGAGAAAAGGGAAAGGGAAGGCCTACAAAAAAAGACCGCAGGGAAATGAATGACTATTTTGAAGACTCATGATTATATCATTGCTTAGTTAACATTTATGAATGGATGCTATTGGTTCTATATTGAAACACTAACATTTTTTTTAACAACATTTAATTAAAATCTATTCCTATATTTCAGAAATTTAATCTGTTATAACATTGCAATGTCAGAAAAGAAAAGTAAAATAATGGATGCCAATGACATCCGAAATACTGTTATAAGAATTGCTTACCAAATCTATGAAACTCATTTCGAGGATCAACAATTAATTTTGGCAGGAATCTCTCACAATGGAGTGATTCTGGCAAAAAGAATTCGTGAGGAATTGGAGAGAATTAGTGGTATAGAGGTGATTTTTATTAAAATAAGTTTGGACAAAAAAAAACCAATCAATCCAATTGTCTTGTCCAGAAAATTAGAGATTTGCGAAAAAAAATCTGTTGTGGTTGTTGACGATGTTCTCAATACAGGTAGCACACTAATTTATGCCGTTACCCATTTTTTAACTATTAAATTAAAAAAACTTCAAACTGCTGTCCTAGTAAATAGGAATCACAAAAACTTCCCTATCAAAGGTGATTTTAAAGGAATCTCACTTTCAACTTCTATCAAAGAACATGTCGTTGTTGAGTTTGGTGATAACGAGGGCGTCTATTTAAGAGAGTAGTTTTTTAATTTGATCGGCCAGTTTATCGACAGATTGATCATCAGTGGTAATATGGTATTCAGCTTTAATATAAAAAGGTACTCTTTCAAAAAGATGTTTGGCTATGAATTCTTTTAACTCCTCTGGTTTTTCAAGGTGGGAAATCATCGGTCTATGGCCTTTCTGTTTCATCAGTCTAGTGGCCAGTGTCTGGGGTGATGATTTTAGATACAGGGTGAGAATGTCTTTTTTTTGAACTAGATAGTCTATATTATCAAAGTAGCATGGGGTTCCTCCCCCTAATGAAATAATAGCCTGAAGATCTTTAGAAAACAATTTTTCTAGATAAAAGCGTTCTTTTTTACGAAAATACAATTCTCCCTTTTTTTCAAATATCTGAGAAATTGTGGTTTTTTCCTGGGACTCAATATAGTCATCAAAGTCAATGAATGGAAGGGATTTTAGTTTTGCAAGGCATTTTCCCAAAGCAGATTTCCCAGAGCCCATATAACCCATTAAAACAAGAGATTTCACCATATTTAAAAGGAATAGATCGTTCCTCAAAATTATAACAATTGAACTTGAAAAGTAAATAATTGATACTATATTTGCAGCCTCAAAAGACTTGGTAGCTCAGTTGGCAGAGCATCTCCCTTTTAAGGAGAGGGTCCTGGGTTCGAGCCCCAGCCAAGTCACGCTTTTTTTCGAC
>MDTG01434878.1_pt1 | contig 30838 bp, 28 predicted proteins | sample 811421 | NCBI WGS metagenome assembly MDTG01 (sample SAMN05326645, study PRJNA326480) | marine metagenome | isolation source: seawater | place: Pacific Ocean: South East | collected 2011
GAATTTTGAGATGATGCAAGGGCTCATCAACGCGTTCGCCAACGAACCGCATTACCGCGAACGGGTCACCGTGATCCGCGCCGAAGGCAAGGCGTTTTGCGCCGGGCTCGAACTCAGCTCGGACGGCTTGCAGGACGGCGCCGAGGACATGGTCGTTCGGATGTTCGATACGGTTCAGCGCTACCCGCTGCCCGTCGTTGCGCGGGTTCACGGTCCCGCCATCGCCGGCGGTTGCGAATTGGCGCTCCACTGCGACTTCATCGTTGCCGACGCGGACGCGCCTTTCGGTATGCCTTTGGCGCAACTGGGCGTGACTTCGGATTGGTTCCTGACCAAGAAGATCATGGAAACCATGGGTCTGGTAGCGGCTCGCGAGCTCTTGTTGCTGGGCGACTTCATTCCGGCGAAGGCATTCCACGCCAACGGTCACATCGCCCGCGCCGTTTCGGCTCGCGAACTGGACGCAGAGACCGACAAGATCGTTCAACGCCTGGCAGCCAATGCGCCGCTCTCGATGCGCGTCCTCAAGCAATTGCTATTAAAACAGGTGTCGTTCTACGACGAAATCGAGCATTCGGCAGAAGATGAAGATGTAAAGCGCGTATTCGCCAGTAAAGATGCCTTGGAGGGCGTTGCCGCGCGGATCGAGAAACGCGTACCCCAGTTCAAGGGCTCATAGTATGCCATTCAATTGGAGGCTTCCATGATGGACCGCACGCTTCACAAAGACGCCATCATCATCGATGGCTTGGTCATCGCCAAATGGGGCCGACCTGTTTTCGAATCTATGCAGGCGGGCGGGCTGACCGCCGTGAATTGCACCTGTGCCGTTTGGGAAGGCACAGCAGAGACACTCGCCAATATCGCCCAGTGGAAACGATGGTTCAACGAGAACGCCGATCTCATCATGCCAGTTCACACGACCATAGACATCCGCCGCGCCAAGACCGAGGGCAGGGTCGGCATCATCCTGGGTTGGCAGAACACCTACGCCATCGAGAAAAACATCGACATGCTGCGTGTCTTTCGTGATCTTGGTGTCCGGGTCATGCAGCTGACCTACAATACACAGAACCTCGTCGGATCGGGGTGTTGGGAGTCGGAAGACCTGGGTTTGTCCGACTTTGGCCGCGACGTAGTAGACCAGATGGGGGAACTCGGCATCGTTGTCGACCTCAGCCACGTGGGAGAGAAGACCGCCGCCCACGCCATCGACCACTCTTCCGTTCCGGTCTGTTTCACCCATGCCACACCGCGCAGTCTCAAGGACATCCCCCGCAACAAATCCGACGACTTGATCAAACGGGCTGTAGACCGAGGCGGGTTCTTCGGTCTCGCAACCTACGGGCCGTTCCTTCCTTGGGGAGACCAAACAACGGTCGAAAACTGCGTGGAAGCGCTGGAGAGAGGGATCGACCTCGTTGGGGAAGAAAATATCGGCCTTGGCACGGATTTCACCGACGGCTATGACGCAGACTTCTTTTCGTGGCTGCGACGCGACAAGGGCTTGGGCCGCGCGCTCAGCACAGGCTTTCCCGGTCGGCCCAAAAACCCAGAAGGATTCGATGGCGTCTCAGCCTATCCGAATCTAACCACCGCCATGCAAGCTCGCAAGTGGCCAGCGGATCGTATTCGCCGGGTCATGGGCGAGAACTGGCTGGCCTATTTGGAGCGTGTTTGGCAGGGGTGAAAATCTAGCGGCTCAACGCGCCGAGATCCTTGCCGCCCCAGATCACCGGGGGTAGGGTTCACGCCTGAAACATACGGGTCCTAGAGATCGATCAATGAAATATGTGAGCACCCGCGGCGAGGCGCCAACCCTTGCCTTTGACGACGTGTTGCTGACGGGCCTGGCCCGGGACGGCGGTCTCTATATGCCCGAAAGTTGGCCGCAATTCTCCACCGGCGAGATCGCCGGCTTTGCAGGCCTTAGCTACACGGATTTGGCATTCCAGGTAATCCAGCCGTTTGTCAGCGACGCCATCGCCGACGCCGATCTGAAATCCATCATCGAAAACGCTTACAGCCATTTCGATACGGACGAAGTCGCGCCGTTGATCGAATTGGGTGACGGCGAATGGATAATGGAGCTCTTCCACGGCCCAACCCTTGCATTCAAGGACATAGCAATGCAGTTTCTGGGCCCGCTTTTTGATCATGTTCTGGCTGCACGCGGTGAACACATTTGCATCGTCGGTGCCACGTCCGGTGATACAGGCTCGGCCGCCATCGAGGCGTGCCGCGACCGCGACAACATCGACATATTCATCCTGTATCCGCACAACCGCGTCTCCGACGTGCAACGCCGCCAGATGTCCACGGTGACCTCGCCAAACGTGCACACCATCGCGATTCAAGGCACCTTTGACGATTGTCAGGACACGGTGAAGGCGCTTTTCAACGACCTGGCCTTCCGTGACCGCATGAACCTGAGCGCCGTGAATTCCATCAACTGGGTCCGTATAGTCACACAGATCGTCTATTACTTCTGGGCGGCGCTGAAGATCGGCGCGCCTGCATTACCCGTGAGCTTTGCCGTGCCAACGGGCAATTTCGGCAATGTCTTCGCCGGTTATGGGGCGCATCGTATGGGGCTGCCCGTGGAACAGTTGATCGTAGGTTCCAACGCCAACGATATCCTGGTCCGGTTTTTCGAGAGCGGCGCCATGGAAATCGATACCGTGGTGCCCACCATTAGCCCCAGCATGGATATTCAGATCTCGTCCAACTTTGAACGCCTGTTGTTTGAACTCTATGACCGAGATGGCGCCCTGGTTGCGCGCACCCTGAATGCCTTCCGGTCGGACGGAGAGTTCACTGTCGATCCCGATATTTTAGCCCGGGCGCGCGAGATTTTCGACGGCGGCCGTCATCCGGATGGCCAAACCCGCGCCTTTATCGCCAACCACTTCGCGAAGACCGGTGAATTACTAGATCCGCATACTGCGGTCGGCTTGGCCGTTGGTCGGACACATCGGCGTAACAAGTCGATCCCGATGGTGACCCTGGCGACGGCCCACCCGGCGAAGTTTCCAGATGCCGTCGAGGCGGCCAGTGGCGTTCATCCGGACCTGCCGGCCCGTATGGCAGGCCTGTTCGAGCGTGATGAGAGGATTAACGTTCTACCAAACGACCTAGCGACCGTCCGTGGTTTCATCATAGACCGTGCAAAGGGTGCCGGCAAAAACGGAGGTGCTAAAGCTTGACCATTCAGGAGAACCGCCTGGCCAATGGCCTCACTGTCGTCACGGACCGCATGGAAACAGTGGAAACAGTATCCATGGGGGTATGGGTAGATGTCGGCACCCGTGATGAACATCCCGATGTTAACGGCGTCTCCCACCTGCTTGAGCACATGGCCTTCAAGGGCACAGAAAGGCGTGACGCCTATGCCGTCGCCGCTGAAATTGAAGCCGTAGGCGGGCACCTCAACGCCTATACCTCACGCGAGCACACAGCCTATTACGCTAAGGTTTTGAAGGACAACCTGCCGTTGGCCGTCGATTTGATCGGCGACATCCTTCAGCATTCAATCATGGATTCCGAGGAACTGGCCCGAGAGCAGGCGGTAATTCTTCAAGAAATACATCAGGCCCACGACACACCCGACGACATCGTCTTCGATCACTTCCAGGAAACCGCCTTTCCGGACCAGGCCATGGGCCGTCCCGTGTTGGGCCGGCCAGAGGTCGTCAAAGGTATGAACGCGGAGAGCATCCGCGCCTACATGAACCGCCATTACAGCGCCGAGCAGATGGTCGTCGCGGCCGCCGGCAACCTGGACCATGACGTCTTCACACGCTTGGTTGAAGAGACCTTCACCTCCTTGCCCGCATTCGTGGCGAACGCCCGCGAACCGGGCCGTTACTGCGGCGGTGATTACCGCGAGGAACGAGATTTGGAACAGGTCCACGTGGTGTTCGGAGCCGAGGGCATCGCCTTCGACGACCAGGGCTTTTATGTAGCTTCCGTTCTGTCGACAATTTTAGGTGGCGGCATGTCGTCGCGGCTGTTCCAAGAAATCCGGGAGAAGCGGGGTCTGGCCTACACCATCTATTCCTTCCTGTCGTGCTACTCGGATTGTGGGATCTTCGGCGTCTACGCTGGCACCGGTGCCGAAGAAGCGCATGGCCTTCTTTCGCTCGTCCTGGACGAGATTGAGAAAGCCCAGGACCACGTCACCGATGAGGAGTTAGACCGGGCGCGTGCCCAACTCAAGGCATCGATCCTCATGGCCCTCGAAAGCACGTCAGCACGGTGCGAACAGCTGGCCCGACAAATGATGGTATTCGGCCGACCGATCCCCACGGATGAAGTCGTGCAACGCATCGATGCCGCTAATCGTGCGAGCGTCACGGATGTGGCCCAGCGGGTCTTCGCCGGACGACCAAGCATCGCCGCCATCGGTCCCGTTAGTGCGCTTTGCAGCTACGACACGTTATCGACCCGGCTTTCCAAGTAATCATCGATGAGGCGGTACAGGGCCTCGGCGTCATCGGGGTCGCCGCTGAAGATGATATTCGACGTCTCGCCATAGATGTTCAGCACATACCCACGCGCGCCGCAGACGTTTTCCAACGCCGCAGCGAAGGGGATGAGCACCTGGTCATTGAGGCTTTCCGCGTCGGGACACGCTTCCATGCGCTCCGCCAGTTGACGCATGAACGCATCGGCGTTGCCAGCGCCGTCGGCACCCTTTTGTCGTTTCTTTCGTGACATGATTGGTCCTTTATTTAAGCGTGACCAGCGTCGTCGGATAGCATGCGCGGGTCTATGCCGATCTTGGCCATCGCGCGTTCCCACTTTTGATCCAGATCGCAGCCGAACACAAGGTCCGCGTCCGCATCGACGCTGAGCCATCCGTTGCTTTTGATTTCGGAGTCTAATTGTCCAGCCCCCCATCCAGCGTAACCGAGCGCGAGCAAGCAATTGTTTGGCCCCGTACCATCGGCGATGGCGCGAAGAATATCGATGGTCGCGGTCAGGGCAACGTTCTTGTCAACGACAAGGCTTGCGTCTTGAATATAGTCGGATGAATGCAGGACAAACCCCCGTGCCTGTTCAACAGGCCCGCCAAACAGAACCCGGATCGGATCATCACCGCCCGCGGAGTCAATTTCCAACTGCTCGAGCAGCTCTGGAAACGTCAGCGAATCAATCGCCTGGTTGACGACCAAGCCCATGGCGCCGTCCGAGTTGTGCGCGCACATATAGATCACGGACTTCTCGAACCGCGGGTCTGTCATGCCGGGCATAGCAATAAGCAATTGACCGGACAGATAGACGTCTTCGATATCAGTTTGAGCCATTCGTCGTTTGAAACCTAGTGAGTTGTCGAACGATAAAACTAGAGATCCCGCCTCCGAGAGGTAATCCCGAAACCATAGTATGGCACACATGGAACCGTTTTTTATATACAGATATTCTCCACATAGGCCTTCACAGGCCGTGAAAGTGGAAGGGAAAACGTGAAAAATCCTGAGATACGGCGTATATACGGACTGTCGACGATCCGGGTACCTTCTATGACCTTTTTTGACGCCATCGCCCCCCTGTTCTCCCGCGCAGCCAAATGGGCCATCATTGGCTTTTTGTCTTGGTATCCGTCGAATGCCGACTCGGCATCTTCGAATTGGGCAGAAACGCCCCAAACCAAGGTCCGCATAATCGCCGGCACCCAAGGTGTCGGGGATAGCCGGAAATTGCGCCTGGGCTTGCAGTTTCAGTTGCAGCCCGGATGGAAAGTCTATTGGCGCTCGCCCGGCGATGCCGGTTTTCCACCGACTGTGAAGTGGGACGGTTCGCGGAATCTGGCTGGCGCCCGCATCCAATGGCCGGCGCCAATGCGATTCTCGGTGCTGGGCCTGGAAACCTTGGGCTACAAAAAAGAGGTGGTATTCCCGATTGCCGCATCCGCGGTAACCAGCTTGCTAGCGGTCAACGTGAAAGCCCAGGTCCGTTATCTCACATGCAATGACATTTGCATCCCCTACGAAGCGAACCTGAGCATGCATTTGCCTGCCGGTGATACAGGACCCAGCAAGCACGGACATATCATCGACCGGTTTCGCGCTAGCGTGCCGGGCGACGGCTCTGCCCACGGTTTGAAGATCGATGCCTTGCGCATCCTCAGGGACGGCGAGGGTATGCGCCTGCAACTAGTCGCCAGCGCACAGACGGCCTTTGCCCAACCCGATGTGTTTTTTGAGGGTGCCCCCGGCCTAGCCTACGGCAAGCCGAACGTGAACATGATCAACGGCCGTAGGCGGGCGCTGATTGATGTCAGCGTCGATGGCTTGGACGGTTTGAATGACGACAAGGGGCAGACCCTCGACAATCGCACCTTCGTGGTCACCCTCGTCGACGGCAAGCGGGTGGCGGAGCTATCCCTAGTGGCGCGGCCCAGCGCCCCGCTAACGACGCCGAGTCCCGACCCGCCTTCCCGCGACGACATCTCCCTTTTTAGCATTCTTCTGCTTGCGATCATCGGCGGCCTAATCCTCAATCTCATGCCTTGTGTCTTACCGGTTCTGTCCTTGAAACTACTGAGCCTGGTCCAGCACGGTGGCAGCAATCCGCGGGCAGCGCGCGCCGGGTTTCTTGCTTCGGCTGCCGGCATCATCGCCTCTTTCCTAGTTTTGGCCGGGGCATTGGCCGGTCTTAAAATCGGCGGCATGGTTGTCGGGTGGGGCATTCAATTCCAGCAGCCTTGGTTCCTGACCAGCATGGCCGCCTTGATCACACTTTTTGCCTGCAATCTTTGGGGTTTCTTCGAAGTACGCCCACCACAAATGATTTTCGATTATAGCGTCCGTGCCGGCAATACCAACGGGCTGGGTGGACATTTCCTGCAAGGGGCCTTCGCCACCCTATTGGCAACGCCATGCTCGGCGCCATTTCTTGGCACGGCCGTCGGGTTCGCATTGGCCGGAGGCACGTCGGATATATTCCTCGTATTCACGGCTTTAGGCCTGGGCATGGCAATTCCCTATCTCCTAATCGCCGTGTTTCCAAAAACGGCAACGTGGCTCCCGAAACCCGGCCCCTGGATGGTCAAGTTGAAGATCGTGCTGGGCTTTGCCTTGGTGGCAACGGGTGCGTGGATACTAACCGTCCTGGCTGGCGCCACCAGCGCGACAGGAGCCTGGATGGTTGCCGGCCTGATGGCGGCATCTGGCGGCATTCTGTACTGGGCCCATAAAATTGGTCATGCGGGCGTCAAACTGTCAGCGCCGGCACTATTGGCCACCTTCCTTATCGCCACGATCACGCCGGGCTGGTTGCCGCAATCCACGTCCAGCGGCGGCAAAATCGATAACACCATTTGGCAACCCTTCGATGAAGCGGCCATCCCCAAATTGTTGGCGGAAGGCAAGACCATCTACGTGGATGTGACCGCGGACTGGTGTATCACCTGTCTGGTCAACAAGGGTATGGTGTTGGGTGACCAAAAGGTCAACGATTTACTTTCCAGCCGCAAGATCATTGCCATGCAGGCGGATTGGACGAAACCAAGTGACGTCATTTCCCAATATCTAGCCAAGCACGGTCGCTACGGCATTCCATTTAACATTGTCTATGGTCCAAAAAAACCAGACGGCGTGGTGCTGCCTGAATTGCTAAGCGCTAGAATAGTTCTGGATGCCTTTGACACTGCGAACGACCAAGTTCTTACCACCAGAAACAATCGTTAATTAAGAGGTGAAATCATCTTTGGACGTGATTAAATCTCAGGTGTCCGCAAGCAATCGCGTTATGAGATTTCTTTTGAAACCAATCCTGTGAGGAGCGACATGACCATTAACGTAGGCGACAGTATTCCTTTTGTAAATTTAGCCACAATGGGTGCCGAAGGCAAAGAGGACCTCTCCACCGACGATCTTTTCAAAGGCAAGAAAGTAGTCATATTTGGTTTGCCCGGGGCCTTTACACCGACTTGCTCTGCTAAACATTTGCCGGGCTTCGTGGAACACGCCGACGCAATCAAAGCAAAGGGAATTGACACCATAGTTTGCATCGCCGTCAATGATGCCTTCGTCATGGCTGCTTGGGGAAAGGACCAGAACGTTGGCGACAAAGTCATGATGGTGGCCGACGGCAGCGCGCGTTTCGCCGAGGCGGTCGGACTTGAATTAGATTTGAGCGAACGCGGAATGGGCATGCGCTGCAAGCGCTTTTCCATGCTGGTCCAAGACTGCATTATAAAGAGCCTCAACATCGACGGCCCCACTTTCGAAAAGACCAGCGCAGAACAAATGCTGAGCGACCTTTAGGTACAGGCAGGCATTTTTTGCCGAACGGACGTCATCCCAGAATTACGCGCTGCAAACATGGCGCGCCCGCCTAGTCTTCGATCGCCGCCTGCAACGCCGTGGCTGATTCGGAGACATGTATGCCGCCCAACACAGCCAGCCTGTAGACATCCTTGTTAACTATGACTCCGTAGGAGTAGAACTCCCATGTCAACGGGGAAAGCCCATTCATCGATGAAGCGTTGGTGGCAGGCCGTTAACTGGGCCTCACCGTTAGCGGCAGTAAATTCCCTCCGAGCGCAGAAGGTCCGAATACGGCGCTAAACCACGTGTGCCTGGGACTCGGTTTGATGTCATTCGCCGTTTCCAGTTTACTAACGTTTTCTTCTATGTCGATAAATGGGCGAAATTATGACCATCGAAACCTCCCTTCCCATCTCTCCTTTTACACTAGCCCGGCTGGACATTTATGTCTTCCGGGCCAACGTGTCTGCGCCGGTCGTCACGTCCTTCAACACCATGAACAGCCGCGCAACCGCATTGCTCCGCGTCGAAGATACGGATGGGGCTCACGGATGGGGAGAAATCTGGGGTAATTTCCCAACCATCACTTCGGAACACCGTGCCCGACTGGCTGCTTGGGCGCTGCCTTCGCTTGCCATTGGCGCGGAGGTCACCGATCCGGTAGCTTTCCACGCCCACGTGCGCGCCAAGCTCCGAGTGATCGAGGTGCAAAGCGACGAGCCCGGCCCCATCGCCGGCATCGCAGCGGCCCTAGATCAAGCTATTTGGGACCTAGCTGCCCAGAAACACGGTATTTCCTTGCGGCGGCTGCTGCACAGGAATGCACCCGATACCGTGCCGGCCTATGCCAGCGGCCTGAACCCCAAGGGAGCGGCGAGTCAGGTCACTGCCGCGCGAGCACAGGGGTTTCAGCGCTTTAAGTTGAAGATCGGGTTCGGTGATGACGTTGACCTACCCAACATAGACGACATCCGCGCCGGCATGACGGATGACGAAACCCTATTTGTCGACGCTAACATGCGCTGGTCGCCAGAAGAGGCGATCACCCAGGTGGGCAAGCTATCAGATTGCGGGCTTGGTTGGATCGAGGAGCCCCTCCGCGCCGACGAACCAGCCGAGGCGTGGCGAGCCCTTCGCGCGGCTACGGCCATACCCCTCGCCGGCGGTGAAAACCTACGCGGTGATCAAGCCTTTACGGAGTCCCTAGAGTGGCTGAACTTCATGCAGCCCGACGTGGGCAAGCTGGGTGGGATCAGCGGATGTTACGCCATTGCCCGTCAGGCCTTGAATGTGGGTGTCACCTATTGCCCCCATTGGCTGAGTGGTGGCGTGGGCTTGCTCCATTCAGCCAATCTCCTTGCCGGAGTGGGCGGCGACGGCTTTCTGGAGATGGACGTAAACGAAAATCCGCTCCGCGACGCGGTTTCGGGAGGTGCGATAAAATTGCGCGACGGCAGTGCTCACCTGCCAGTCGGGCCCGGAATCGGGCTTGATGTAGACGATGCCGTCAGGGACCTGGAGCCTCGCCGGGTTTTTCACGAAACCATTACTCAAGCCGGCGGTTGACTCTTTTTCATCGGCTTTTTTCGCGCAATGCTCACCGCTAGCCAACAGGCTGAGCGCAACTAGTAATCTGGGGCCGCCAGACTCCGATTTGACCCATGTTTGCGCCGATGAAGGAGTGTAGTTTTTTCTTGAAACCACTCAAAGTTGTGGCGATGCGCCAGCATCGTTTACATTCTCTTGGGAAGAAATCGCACGAAAAAAACGGTTAAAATAGAAACTCCGCGACACGTACGTAGGCGCTAATCAAAATCCGTAATTTTAGGAGAACGCATAATGAAGGAAGGATTTGAAGTAGGGGCCACCCACACCACCCGTTACGAAATCGACAAAGACCGGACCATCGAGTTCATGGGAGAGGAGCTTCGCGTTTATGCCACACCGGTTATGGTTCGCGACATGGAGAACACATGCCGGCTCTTCCTAGAGGATATCTATCTGGACGAAGACGAGAGCTCCGTTGGTGCGCGTGTAGAGATCGACCACATGGGCCCAACCCTCGTCGGAATGCATGTAGAGATCAAGGTTACGGTTACCGAAATAAAAGGCCCCAGGGTCGCGTTCGAATTTGAGGTCCATGACCAGATCGAACAGGTTGGACGCGGCAAGCACCTGCGCTTCGTGGTACCCTTAGAGAAGCAGCGCGAACGCCTAGAAAGGAAGCGCGCGCAACTGAGAGGATAGCCTTGTGACACCGGATAGGGCGCCTACCACATTATGTGGAGCCGCACACTGTTCATCTGTCTAGTCGAGGCGTTGGAAGTCCCTAGTGACACGCTTGGCAACAAAGTACGGCTCAACCGACCGGCCAATAACCGGCTGGACAGCGCGGCCCATGGTGAAGACGAATTCATGCATGATTCGTTCAATCCCACAGATCGCCATAGCGGGAGGGAAAAGCCCTACGTTCGAAACGGCGACGACACCTTGGTGCTCGCGGCCGCAAATTCACTGTGGTCGGCCGCATTGGACCCAGCCCACTTCCCATGGTTGTTTCAAAAGGATCAACCTTCCCCCTAGCCCCGTCAGACATTTCCCGAGATGTAGATTTATTATCGAACCAATCCCACGAGACTCCATCGAGGGGCTCGTTATCAGATCGATAGTAGGCTCAACCGCTGGATTGGCTATTGGTATTAAGAGAGCGTACGACGGGTTTGAGAGTTATAACGCTGGGTGCAGAACGGGTTAATAAAATCAATATAACTCTATGGGAGCCACCAACCTCAATATAGTAAAATCGTAGATATAGCGTATAGGGGGTATGTTAGACTTCCTTGTCGTTCACTACCAACAGCGATCCGCTCGATGTTCTAATTATCGCTTGGATAGACAAAAGAAGCCTTGTAAATGTACGTCTTGTTTAAGCCCCTCTTTTTCTGGTGCCTGAATTCAGGAAAGTGTAATTCCCAGACTATTTTTCCATCTTCAGAAACCTGCCCCACCTCTCGTGAGCCTGTCACTAGCCAATTCCCGTTAGACAGTTTTTCAAGCGTGCGCAAAGGTGTCCATGCACGCTCTCGACTTCGAGGACCGGACCAAATAATTTCTGGCCTACGTTCAGGAAAATTAAAGTCCCGCTTATTAATGCTTTGTGGTCGCCCTCTATTCGCATAGTAAAAAAATGCGGCATCACCCTCTTTATAAATTTCTGATGGGTCATGCACGCCAGGGGCATCCTTAAATCTCTTAATAACTCGAATTTTATTGAAAATAACTATCTGATCGTAATTCCTAATACTTGCCATATAATTTCCATTAGGCAGTAACCGAACAGAATTGGTATGCAGTTTCGCTTTATCTTTGATAAATCGTGGCTGTAAATCTTCCTCTTTAACAGAAAAAAATTCCGCTTTCTTTTCCCAGATTTTATCACATTTACTCGACATCAATGTGATAATTGGTTCATTTTTCCCTTTATCATCCCAGCCATTGACAAAAATAAATAGGTCATCACCAATTTTATCGACATCATGGCTAATAAATTTTGATTTGCATTGAGTTATTATTTTTCCATCTCTAGAAATTTCGAAAAATCCAGCCTTTGGAACTGCTACCAGGAAAGTATCTGTGTTTTGCAACCATTCTATATCTGCACCAGCATTCCATGCGCCATTTTTAAATAGGTCAGGGAATTTGGTCTGCCAAACAACAGTTCCATTCATTTCTAGTTCAACAATTCTGCTATTTTTTGTATCTATAAGAGCAATATTACCTTTTTGTATTTTATCTGCGATCGACACCACAACCTTCCCCATGCTCTCTGATTTCGATGGCTGTGCGCTGAAAAAGATACCTAATACAAAAAAAATTGCATAAAGGCGATGTCTGAAAAATCTCATAACCAATCTCTTCTTTTTAATCGGCATATTGCCCCAATACACACCCTTAACGGTATGATACAAAACTAACTTTTTTCAACAAAATGACGGTTTCCCAGTGACACAAGTCATAATTTGATAAAAGCCATCCTGTAGCCATGCTAAGGCTCACACATTGTATTTTTATCCACCGCAGCAGCCAGTATCTGTATACGGCAGGGGGGGCGCCCTTATCGCTTTTACCTAACCTCAATCCCTCATTTTAGAAATCTCTCTAAATCGGTGCATTTATGACGGTATCATTGACTAAAATCCCCCCAGGACGGTCAATTTTACCAATCTCGCCGTGGCGTTTATAAAAATCGGGTGGAAGGGGACGACCATCTAAATTTTTCAACCACAGCCTCAGAAGGTGTCTCTTAAAACCTGCTTCTGAGTGGTCTTCATATGCAAGGCGCGTGTGGAAGATCACATGATTATTACAAAATTGCATATCACCTTTGTTGAACCCTGTATCAAATCTTAGGTCCCTCGATAAATTCTGAACAGCCTTTAGGGCTTCTTTTTGCAGAGTAGTCATATCGGGCACTTCATCAAATCGATGGGCCGAACCGATATACGTCGGTTCGACAGAAGCACTGAAATAACCCTCATAAATATGAAAAACAGCAAGTTGATACCAAGGTTTCATACCAAAGGGTATTTCATCCCGACGATCGCGATAGAAAGGCTGAAACAATATCTCTGTAAATTCCGGCCAACAGCGTAGCATTTCATTGTGAACCGCAACCGAGCTCACTAAGCTACTCTCGCCTCCTCGTAATGGGGTCTGTAGGCATAACAACCCAACTATATCGCAACAATCGACGTGAAAAGGAATCTCTTCGCGAGAATAGGGCCCGCGCTGAGAGTGATTTTGCCGGCTTTCTCCAAGGTCTGTAACATGACCTAAAGCGTGCCCATGCTTGTTTTGTGATAGCACGCCGTCACCAAGGAATTGGCCAATTGCCCAAAAGGCAATTGCGCTCCCTACTTTCCCGATCTCCTCTACAGGAAACCCACGAAAAACAGCGAAACCACGTCCAAACAGTATCTCATCCCTGATCTCGGCCAAACACTGCTCTAAGTTTGGCATATGAAAACTAGATCGATTAAGAGATAGTAGATTTAGTCCTGGTTTGTCATATGTGCGAATCGCATTTTTTAATTCTCCAATATCGGATTGACTGAAATGATATATCCAATCATTCCGCTCAGAAATATGTTCGGCACTCCAACCTGCTGGATCGATTACTTCGCAACCAAATTTTGCGGGCTTCCAGCGCTTATTTAAGCCTAAATTGTGCATTATTTGATTTACCTCAACAAATTGAAGGGCAACGCTACCGCGGAAAGTCTCGGGTTAAAAGGAGATCATTATACTTATGACGCCTGTTTAAGATGCCGACCATTTTAGGGATTGCCGACGTTGTCCCGGGAACCTTATTTGCCATCGCCAACGCATAGCCCGGCGCGGATGTCCCGGCCGGGCTGATGGTTATGGGCAGAGGTTTCTATTGGAAATTCATGCTCGTGACACCGCCCTGTCAAATGCAGCATTTTGCCCTGGCAAAAGCCCCACAACTTGGCTCAAGCGTCCGCGCCGCGCCGGCGCGGTTAGTCCGCGACGCCGTCTAGCCCCTGTCGCGGAGTTCCTCAGCCGCAGCGCGAGCAAGATCGTCTACTCGCTCATTCTCTACATGGCCCGCGTGGCCCTTGACCCAACGCCAATTGACATCATGCCCGGCGACCGCTGCATCCAAGCGCTGCCAAAGATCCATATTCTTGACCGGTTTCTTAACCGCGGACCGCCAACCGTTTTTCTTCCAGTTGAATATCCACTTGGTAATACCATCCTTCACGTAGGTACTGTCCGTGGTCAAGGTCACTCTGCCCGGCCGCTTCAACGCCTCCAGCCCCTGGATGGCGGCCATCAATTCCATGCGGTTGTTGGTGGTCTCCGCCTCACCACCGGAGAGCTCCTTCTCAGAGCCGCGCCAACGAAGCAAAACACCCCAGCCGCCCGGCCCTGGGTTACCCAGGCAAGCGCCATCAGTAAAAATTTCGATGCCCTTCTCGTCCGTCATGCCAGTCCGTAATCCTTTGGTCCGGTGACCCGCTGATGGAACCGCAGTTTCTCCCAGTACTCAAGCGGGTCTTTCTTGATAACCAACGCATCGGCTGGGGTGTAGAGCCAATCGTAGAGACGGGTCAACATGAAGCGCATAGCGGCGCCCCTCGCCAGAACAGGTAGCGCGGCCAACTCGTCGTCGGAGAAAACCCGAACCATGCGATAGGCCATCAAGAGGCTCTTTACCTTGGTCACATTAAAGCTGCCATCTAACTCAAAACACCAAGCGTTAATGCAAATGGCGATATCGTAGGCAAACATATCGGTGCAGGCGAAATAGAAATCTATTATGCCTGTCAGTGCAGGGCCGCGAAAAAACACGTTGTCGGGGAAAAGATCGGCGTGAATGACGCCACTCGGCAGGGTATCAGGCCAGTTCAATTCCAGGGCGGCAAGCTCCGTTTCTAAATCCTCGGCCAAGCCCTGCCGAACCTCGTCGGCGCGGTCCGCACTCCGACTTAATAGGGGTCGCCAGGATTGGACCGAGAGGTTATTGGCGCGCCGCAAGGCGAAGTCGTCCCCGGCCAAATGCATTCGCGCCAACGCTCGGCCGAGTTCGCCGCAGTGGAAGGGTTGAATGCGTCGGGGCCACATGCCCGCCAAGAACGTAAAGATGGCCGCTGGCCGGTTACTCAGTTCGTGTAGGACTTCACCGTTCCGCGCCCGGATAGGGACCGGGCAGCCGATACCCTTCGCTGCCAAATGCTCTTTCAAAGCGAGGAAAAACGGCAAGTCGGCTGGATCAACACGATTTTCATAAAGCGTCAGTATAAAACTACCTTCCTTCGTTCTGAGCAGGTAGTTAGAATTTTCCACACCTTCGGCAATGCCCGTTGCTGACAGGGCTTCGCCGATGTCATATTGGGCGATGAAGGCGGCCAGGTCCTCATCGCCAACTTCCGTGTAGACAGCCATTATGTGTGTTTAGGACGACACAAAGGCATAGGCAAGATCGCCCGTCGGAAGCATTAGGACTTGTCCTGAAAAAGGTTGAACGTGGCGCAAAGGCATCGCCAAATATTGCCTCCTTCGGTTTGAAGCCGCACCATAGCGCGATTGACAGGCACCCTAATTGTGTTGGTGAAACTGGAAGGCTGCTGATTGCAGATTGACGAAAATTGCCTTTGGCCCGGCTTGCCGGAATTTGATGACTCCATTACAGTTTCGCCGCATACATTGTTAACGCGAAAGCGTTGCGTGTTTGTTGAATCTACAATCTTTTCCTAGCGAGCGTTTACTCGCACGGGGGATCAGCCGCAGCTAGGCGGCATGCGGACAAGGCGAAAACATTGCAGCTTTCACGTTCTTTTTTTAGTCTTGCGGTCGCCTCAATTATATTGGGCGGTTGCAGCTCAGTAGGGAACAGCGTTGGAAACACGTATGAAAGGGTGGCCAGCCTGTGGGATAAGCCCACCATTCTGCCATGCCCAGATTATCGTATTCTTGCGGATGCGGCGCGTATTGTACAATTTCGACAAGGAACGGGTCGGGATCTTGTGGACGTAAATATTGACGGACGCATCGAAGACCTGACTATGGAATGCCTGACGAATCTGAACAAAGATACCAATTCGGGAAACATGGAAGTTGCCATCACTGTTAGGTTTGGTGCCAAGCGCGGTCCAGCCAACATCAGCAAACAAACAGTTTTGCCATATTTCATATCCGTAACCGATCAAAAGCGGAATGTTCTTTACCGCGAAGAGTTCAAGGTTTCCGTCCGATTTCCAGGGAACCAATCGGCTATACATTTTCTTGGCGAAACCGTGAACCTGGAGTTGCCATTGACGCCTAAGGTCTCGAGCCAGAGCTACTTGATCTACTCGGGTTTTCGGTTAAACCGCAAACAACTGCTGTACAATCAAAGAACCAAAGATCGTCGTCGCTAGTAAACTGCAGCGAAGAACAAGCCTAACCGAAACGTGGTATTTTTTTGTTCGCCGCCTAGTTGACCCGATTTCCAGCCCATGGGATAATTTTCGCGATTTATCGTGAAGTCAATTCAGCGCTGCGGGAGAGTTCGGCGGTCCCACGACACGCCGGCGCCGAAGGAGCAACCGCCCCGGAAACTCTCAGGCATCCGGACCGCAGCGGGATGGCACTCTGGAGAGCGGGTATGGGGTCTTCGGCAACGAAGACCTAGGTACTCCACCGAAGATGTAAGCCACGTTACGCAGTAATAATTGCAGACGGGCGATTCTTTCAGGTACCGAGACAGAGGGGGCGCTGCAGATTTTCGCCACTACGTTCGTGAGGCGCTGATCCGCAAGCGCCTCTCATTCGCTGATGGAGTACGCCATGAAAGGTCAAGATGTCGCTTCAGCCCTCAAGACGACCCCGTTAGACCGCATACATCAATCGCTTGAAGCTCGCATGGTGCCCTTTGCAGGTTATTCCATGCCCATCCAGTATGCCTTAGGGATCATCACTGAACATAACCAGACGCGCGAGAAGGTGTCTTTGTTCGATGTTTCCCATATGGGTCAAATTCGCCTCCATGGCGCCAATGCGACAAAGGCACTGGAAACAATCGTGCCGGGCAGCATTGATGGTTTGGCGCCGGGAGGCATGCGTTACACCATGCTAACCACCGATGCCGGTACGATCATCGACGATATAATGGTGACCCGCGAGGACAACGGGTTGTTCGTCGTAGTGAATGCATCCCGTTTTGACGTAGATCTGCCGCACATGCAGGCAAAAATGGGAGCGGATTTGGAGATTGAGGTTCTGACAGATCGGGCGCTTATCGCCCTACAGGGTCCGAAAGCAGCGGCGGCGCTTGCCGATTTGTCACCGGAGGTGGCGGCCATGCCGTTCATGTCCGCCAAAACTATCACCCTTGACGGCATAGAAACTCTCGTAAACCGATGCGGCTACACAGGTGAAGATGGGTTCGAAATCTCCGTTATCGCTGACAGCGCCGAAGACCTGGTCCGCACACTGTTGACCGACGACCGCGTTGAGATGTCCGGCCTGGGCGCACGGGATACGTTGCGCTTGGAGGCCGGGCTTTGCCTTTATGGACAAGATATCGACGAAACGACGACACCCATCGAAGCCGGCCTTGACTGGACCATCACCAAGCGTCGTCGTGAGGAAGGTGGATTTCCGGGCGCCGAGGTGATCATTCGCCAGATCGCTGACGGACCAGCGCGCAAGCTAGTCGGCATCCGACCTGAAGGCCGCGCCCCGGCACGCGCCGGAACGGCCATTAACACCGTCGACGGCGAACCGCTGGGCCAAATTACCAGCGGGGTTTTCGGTCCGACGGCCGGTGGACCAATCGCAATGGGCTATGTCGCCGCAGGGTCCAGCAACGCCGGCACGGCCGTGCAACTGGAGATCCGCGGCAAGGCCGTTCCAGCAACGATCACTGCCTTGCCCTTCACTCCACGCCGTTATTTTAAGGATTAAACAACCTGCTAGGGAGGCCAACACCATGACCACCAAGTATTCCGAAGACCATGAATGGATCTCCGTAGATGGCGACATCGGAACAGTCGGGATCACCAACCACGCCCAATCCCAGTTGGGAGACATTGTTTTCATTGAACTACCGGAAGTCGGCAGCACTGTAGAGGCGGGCGGCGAGGCCGGCGTCATCGAATCCGTAAAAGCTGCGAGCGATCTGTTTACACCCGTGACCGGCGAGATAGTTGAGATTAACGAAGCCCTTGATGCGGAACCGAGTCTTGCCAATTCCGAGCCCACAGGCAACGGCTGGTTCTTTAAGATCAGATTATCCGATGCCAACGAATTGATCAGCCTGATGGACGAAGCCTCCTACAAAGCACTGATCGCCGAATAGAATACCTACTGAAAACCTTTGAATCGCGGAGGTCCGCCATGACCAAACCTACCTTGGGCCACCTGGAAAACAGTGGCGAATTCGTCGGCCGGCATATTGGCCCGTCTGATGCTGACATCGCGGACATGCTGAAGACCATCGGCGCCGCCGATCTCGATGACATGATCAACAAGGCCGTACCGGCGGAAATCCGCAGTTATGATCATTACAACGCGCCCGCCATGTCCGAAGCAAACGTATTGGCGGAAATTCGGGACATCGCGAATCGGAATTCGGTGATGAAGTCGTTCATCGGTATGGGCTATTACGGCTGCCACCTGCCTCCGGTCATTCTCCGCAACCTTCTGGAAAATCCCGGATGGTATACGGCCTACACACCCTACCAGGCGGAAATTTCACAAGGTCGGCTGGAGGCGTTGCTGAACTATCAGCAGATGGTCATCGACCTGACGGGCATGGAACTGGCCAACGCGTCACTTCTGGACGAGGGTACAGCGGCTGCCGAAGCCATGACCCTGATGAAAAGAGTTGGTAAATCGAAAACTATGACCATCTTCGTTGCAAATGACTGCCATCCGCAGACCATCGCGGTGATCCAAACCCGAGCCGAGCCGCTGGGGTACGAGGTCATACTAGGCGATCCGACGACGGATCTTAAGGCGGCCGAAGTTTTCGGTGCCATACTTCAATATCCGGCCACGGACGGCAGTATTGAGGATTACAGCACGATCGTTGAAAACCTGCACAACGCCGACGCCTTGGCAACGGTTTGTGCCGATCCTCTAAGTCTAGTCCTACTCACCCCGCCGGGCGAATGGAACGCCGACGTGGTCGTTGGTTCGGCTCAGCGTTTCGGCGTGCCCATGGGCTTTGGAGGCCCGCATGCGGGCTACATGGCAACCAGGGACGCTTACAAACGCTCCATGCCGGGCCGACTTGTAGGGGTTTCCATCGATTCGCGAGGCAATCGAGCTCTGCGCATGGCGCTACAAACCCGCGAACAACACATCCGCCGGGAAAAGGCGACGTCAAACATCTGCACGGCGCAGGTCCTTTTGGCGAATATTGCCAGCATGTATGCCGTTTACCATGGCCCCGAAGGCCTAAAACGCATCGCCGAACGGATTCATCGATTAACAGGCATCCTTGCAGCAGGTCTGGCGCGTCTGTGCATTACGGTAGAGACCAGTGCATTTTTCGACACACTGACGATCTCCGTCGACGATACCCAGGCCGTCCACGACCGCGCGATCGCGGCGGGCATAAATTTGCGCCCGGTCGATGGCCACCGGATTGGGGTTTCCGTGGATGAGACTACCAATGCCGGCGATATTGAAGCCCTTTGGTCGGTTCTGTCCGGTAAAGCTAACGTCGGTTTCACCACCGCTGAATTGGATGCGGATGCGGTCGAGGGCATTCCCGACGGACAGCGACGTAAATCGGCCATCCTAGATCACCCAGTTTTTAACACGCATCACTCAGAAACCGCCATGATGCGGTACATGCGTGAACTGGAGGATAAGGATTTGGCCCTCAACCGGGCTATGATTCCCCTGGGCTCATGCACCATGAAGCTCAACGCAGCCGCTGAAATGATCCCAATCACCTGGCCCGAGTTTGGCAACCTCCATCCCTTTGCGCCAGCCGACCAAGTGGCAGGTTCATTAGACTTGATCCAGGAGTTGGAGGCCATGCTCGTCAAGATCACTGGCTATGACGCAGTGTCCTTGCAGCCGAACGCCGGCTCACAAGGCGAATACGCTGGTCTCTTGTGCATTCGCAAATATCACCAAGCGAACGGTCAAGGCCATCGCCACATCTGCCTGATCCCGTCTAGTGCGCACGGCACCAATCCTGCCAGCGCCACAATGGCCGGCATGAAAGTTGTGGTGGTCGCCTGCGATAATTCGGGCAACATCGACATGAGGGATCTGAAGGCGAAAGCCGAGCAGCACAGCAACGACCTGGCCGCCATCATGATTACCTATCCCTCCACGCACGGGGTGTTCGAAACCATGGTCCGCGACGTTTGCGACCTGATACACAAGCACGGCGGAGAGGTCTATATCGATGGCGCCAATCTTCAGGCCATGGTTGGCATATGCAAGCCGGGAGAATTCGGCGGCGACGTGTCACATTTGAACTTACACAAGACCTTCTGCATCCCACACGGCGGAGGAGGACCCGGCGTCGGGCCCATAGGCGTGAAGGCGCATCTGGCGCCTTATCTACCGAATCACTCTGTTATCGCGGAAGCTGGGCCGAAAACCGGACTAGGCGTCATTTCGGCAGCTCCCTGGGGATCCGCATCCATCCTGCCCATCTCCTGGAGCTACATAAAGCTGATGGGCGGTGAGGGCCTGAAACGGTCCACTCAGGTCGCAATCCTCGCAGCCAACTATATCGCCAAGCGCCTGGCGGGACATTACGAGACCCTTTACATGGGCGACAGCGGATTGGTCGCACACGAATGTATTCTGGATACCCGTCCGATCCAGGAGAATGCTGGGCTGACAGTCGATGATTTGGCGAAACGCATGATTGATTATGGCTTCCACGCCCCCACTATGTCTTGGCCCGTAGCCGGAACGCTGATGGTGGAACCGACCGAGTCGGAACCGCGCGAAGAATTGGACCGCATCTGCGACGCCATGATCGCTATCGCCGTCGAAGCGAAGCGGGTCGCCAACGGAGAATGGCCCGCCGACGACAACCCTCTGGTCAATTCGCCGCATACGGTGGGTATGGTCACCGATGACAATTGGCTCCATCCCTACAGTCGGGAAAACGCCGCCTATCCGGTCGAGAATCTGCGTCGTTCCAAGTACTGGCCCCCAGTAAGCCGGATCGACAATGCCCACGGCGATCGAAATTTGGTCTGTACCTGTCCACCCCTGGAGGCCTATATGGACGCAGCAGAATAATAGCTAAAGATTGGGAGGATATATGTTCAGGGATAGCGACACGGCCATCGTCACCGGTGCGGGATCCGGCGTTGGCCGCGCCACCGCCATTGCACTCCTGAACGCTGGTTACAACGTCGCACTAGCCGGCCGACGCACCGATGCGCTGTTGGAAACCATCTCCATCGCCGGCGAGGTTCCAGGCGAAGGCCTAGCTGTAACGACAGACGTCACCGATGAAACTTATGTCGCGGCCCTGTTTGCAAGGACCTGCAAAACTTTCGGGCGGCTTGATCTACTATTCAATAATGCCGGCACCAACACACCGGGCGTACCCTTCGAGGAACTCAGGGCCGACCAGTGGCAACTGGTCGTCGACGTGAACCTCACAGGCTCCTTTCTCTGCGCCCGGGAAGCTTTCCGAGTGATGAAGGATCAAGATCCTCAAGGCGGGCGTATAATAAACAACGGCTCGATTTCGGCGCATGTGCCGCGACCCGATTCCGCGCCCTATACAGCCACCAAACACGCCATCACCGGCCTCACCAAGACGCTGTCGCTGGATGGAAGGAAGTACAACATCGCCGTGGGCCAGATCGACATCGGGAACGCCATGACAACAATGGCGGCGCGCATGGCCGAAGGGGTAAAGCAAGCGCGGGGCGATATCGCCGTGGAGCCCATGATGAAAGCCGACGAAGTGGCCAATGCGGTGGTTCACATGGCCAGTCTGCCGCTGGAAACCAATGTTCAGTTCATTACTATCATGGCAACCCAGATGCCCTTGATGGGACGCGGATAGGTGATTCTAGCGCGCCGCTAACGCACATCGCTTTTGTCCCAGACCGACTGCTTGATCTGCGCTCATACCGCGGCGGCAGTGAATCACGGCGCGACGATCACTTTCCCGATCACCTCTCGTTCCTCAATGACCCTGAGCGCTTCTTGCGACTCCGTCAACGGGTAGGTGTGATGAATAGGCACCTTTAATTCGCCCGTGCTGATCAGATCAAGAAGCGCGGTCAAATCCTCTGGCTCCCAGCTGTTCGAGCCCCGAATATCAAACTCAAAGCTCCAAACATAGCGAAGATCGGTCGCCGGGTCATAGCCCGCCGTCGCCCCACAAGTCAGAAGCCGGCCGCCCCGGCGTAGACATTTCATAGACTTAACCCAGGTATCCCCACCAGTGAAGTTCACGGCGACGGTCACACCGCCAGAGTCCTTGCGCCGGTGCGGCTTTTCATAAAGTTTCCAGATCTCTTTCACGAAGTCGACTTCCGTGTAGTCAATCACATGATCGGCACCCATCTCGGTCAAGGCATCCAGTTTTGCCTGCGATGACCCGCAGGCCACAACTTCGGCACCAATGATCTTCGCCAACAAGAGAGCACCTGTTCCAACGCCGCCGCTTGCCCCCAGGATCAGCACCTTGTCCTCGGCCGTCACTTCGCCGCGGGTGACCATCATGCGATGCGCCGTGCCATAAGCGACGGGCAGGCTGGCGGCGTCTGCGAAGCTGACGTTTCCCGGTATTGGGACGAGCTGATGGGTCGGAACTCGGGCGTATTCGGCCAGACCGCCATCCACTGTTTCGCCGAACAAGCCTGCACCCTGACGGTCGCGCGGATCAATGAGCACACGGTCGCCAACCTTCCAGTCTGTGACATTCGCGCCAACCTCAGCGATCTCACCAGCGGCGTCCAATCCGCAAATGCGCGGCAGGTCGAGGGTGATCCCCGGCATGCCGTTGCGGGTAAAGAGATCGTGGTAATTCAGGGAGCAGGCCTTGACGGCAACGATGACGTCATCGGAACCGCATTCCGGATCACGGTAGTTCTCTTCATAAACGAAGTTGGCCATGCCCCCGTGTTCGTATAGGACGACTGCTCTCATTCCTCGTTCTCCTTTTTGAGCCAGATCACTCCCAGGTCAACCTAGGGGCGCGGACAGATAAACCCCTCGGCCACTGGCCAAGAGCTTATCCTTCTCATCATAGACCTGCGCCTCGCCGGTACAGAAATTCCCGCCAAGTTTCAAAGCCTGCGCTTTGACAATTAAATTCCCTTGAAAGGCGGGACGGTGATAGTCGACGCGCATGTCGACGGTCGGCACCGGCCGGCCCAACTTAGCCGCGATCGCGTAGTCAGCAGCCACATCGATCAGTGTCGCCAGGATACCGCCATGCGTATAACCCAATTCCACATTGACGACGAATTCCTCCCGCCAGGGAACCGTCAGTTCGATTCCTTTTTCGTCCATCTTGGTCAATTCCAATCCCAGCCACTGATGGAACGGCGCAATAACGATGCGTTCGGCCAATTCCTCGCGGCTCATCTTATTTTCCGGCATTCTGACCGCATCCCCACTAAAATTTTTAAGTCCAAGCATACGCATTGAACATGAACCAGGACCATCGTTCAAACGGAACTCGGATCCAGTGTTTCAGAATCAGGCGGGGTTACAACACCGAAAGATTTGCGTAGCGGGGCCGTCCGTCTCCCAGCCCTGAACCATCAGCAGGCCCCGTTTTGCATTAGCGATGACGGCCAAACGCGTGGTTTTATTTAAGATAGGAGACCGCATCCAGGAAAAGTCGTCCAACACACCATCTTTAAGCGACTCCATGAGCTTGAACCGCCCCAGGCTGTCGACGCCGCGATACCGACCAGGAATATCGACGGCGACCCAGTGATTGGCCACGCTGGCAGGTGCCTCGCGCACGTGCGTCGCGTTCTCTTCCCGCTCGATGACGCACCCTTCGCCCGGTTCGGTCCCTGACAGTGTGAAGAAGGCTGGCATGGCCAGGGGCGTCTCGCTCAGAACCTTCTTCGCTTCCCGGTAGGTCCGGCAGGTATCAAATACCTGGCGTAACACATGTACGGGCGGCAAGGCGCGCCGTCGCCACAAGCGGCAGCGATTGATCCCCCAATCCAACCAGCACGATGGGCTCCACTTACGCATTGGCGGTTGGTTTATGGCCCCCGAAAATCGACCTGGAGCCATGGCCGTCGCGACACCCGCAAACCCGGGCCAGGTGACATTCTCATAGATGCCCGCGGCCCCTTCCATGGTTGCCACGACGACGTTCTTACCCAATCCCTGCAACGGCCAATCCAATGTCCGGAGTATTCGATTTCCGCTACCGGACGGATCGGCCGTGGCACTGGTGGTGCACGTCCATTCATAGGAGAGATTCAGCAGAAAACCACCCGGCATCCCCGCAACAGCTGCGATCTCTGCAATTTCGGTAGCATAAGGATTGGCGCACGCCGCAAGCCAATGCCGGGAGATCGAATCGCCCACAACCAACGCCCCCTGCCCGTAGTGGTCGGTGCCGGCTGCTATAATCGCGTGAAAGCGTTCCAAATCCCTCTTAGCCAGTGCCACTGCCCCCGATCCTAACATGTTGTGATGCGGAATCTCTGGCAAGTCCGCCAAGGGCGTGTTTGCCTTTAAGTACATATTCGGCTCCTTGGGGTCCAGGATCGTAGTCCAGCGGTTTACTTCACCGGTTCGCAGGAATATACCACGTAACGCCGCTTCGGCACCCCGTGACGTTATATTACTGTGATTGGGAGCCCGCCATGATCCCCCGTTATTCCCGCCCCGAGATGGCCGCCATCTGGGAACCTGCCAATAAGTTCCGCATCTGGTTCGAGATCGAAGCTCATGCTTGCGACGCACAGGTTAAGCTGGGAGTAATACCAGCGGAGGCCGCCAAGGCTGTGTGGAAACACGGCAACATTCCCTATACAGATCAGCGCATTCAGCGCATTGACGAAATCGAACGCGAAACCCGTCACGATGTTATCGCGTTTTTGACTGAATTAGCCGAACAAGTGGGTGAAGAGGCACGTTTCGTCCACCAGGGCATGACCTCTTCGGATGTCCTGGATACCTGCCTGGCCATGCAGATGACCCAGGCAGCGGACCTCTTGTTGACTGACGTGGACAAAGTTCTAGAGGCGCTGGAATTGCGGGCTCGAGAGTTTAAGCTTACGCCATGTATCGGTCGCAGTCACGGCATCCACGCCGAACCGACGACATTCGGGGTCAAGCTGTCCGGACACTACGCGGAATTCGCTCGCTGTCGCCAGCGTCTTGAGGCAGCCCGCGCGGAGATCGCCACCTGCGCCATCTCCGGCGCGGTTGGTACCTTCGCCAACATCGACCCCAGCGTCGAAGCTTATGTGGCCGAAAAAATGGGCCTAATCCCGGAACCCGTATCCACGCAGGTTATTCCCCGTGACCGGCACGCCGCGTTCTTCGCGGCCCTGGCCATCGCTGCTTCAGCTCTGGAGCGTTTGGCAACGGAAATCCGGCACCTGCAGCGGACCGAAGTTCGCGAGGCGCAGGAGTACTTTGCGCCAGGGCAAAAAGGCTCATCGGCCATGCCACACAAGCGCAACCCGATCTTGACCGAGAACTTGACCGGCCTGGCCCGGGTCGTCCGCATGAGCGTGGTGCCGGCACTGGAAAACGTAGCGCTTTGGCACGAGAGAGACATCTCGCATTCATCAGTAGAGCGAATGATAGGCCCGGATGCTACGGTGACCCTCGATTTCGCCCTGAACCGGATGGTCGGGATAATCGAAAATTTGGTGGTCTATCCGAACAACATGCTGGAGCACCTAAACAAGTTCGGCGGCATTCATGACTCGCAACGCGTTTTGCTGGCGCTTACGCAGCGGGGTGTCAGTCGCGAAGACGGTTACAAGATCGTACAACGCAACGCTATGAAGGTCTGGCGCAGTTTTGGCATAGACCCCGACAACCCGGACGCCATAATTGAGTTGTCGGACGAAGATTTGGAAGCAGCCGAATACGGCAACCGGCTTATGTTTTTCTTGTCGCGAGATGATGATCTGACCGGTGCGCTTAGCGAGGCTGACTTAAGTGAATTGTTCAACGTCGATCCCGTTGCATATCACACTAAACACGTGGACACTATCTTCCAGCGGGTTTTTGGCCGGGCCTAAACTACCTGCAACCACTTGGTTGCGGCCAGTCAAAGCTATCTAGAACATCTCCAGTCCGAAGACGTTGTGGAGACTTTACAAATGTTGGTATATCCGGACATGGAACTCCGATAGGCAATAAGTGCAACGATGGATTGGATGATCGCGCTATTTGCCGAGCGCAAAGTTAAAAGCGCCGGTGAAGCCCCTTAGAAAGGAAGAATCAGCCTTCTCCGAGAAGTTGCTGCATCGCGACGCCGTCCAGTTCGGAAATCTTCGCCCGCACTTGGTCTTCGGTGATGTCGGTGCCGCGCTCGGCAATGTCGGCCATAACCTTCCGCATGACGTCTTCAATGCCAGGCTCATCAAAGTCGGCCATGACCACAGCCTTGGCGTACTCTTCAGTTTCCGCCGGGCCCATGCCGAACGCCTTAGCTAACCATTGCCCTAGAAGTTTGTTTCGACGTGCTTCCGCCTTGAACTGCATCTCCTGGTCCATCTGGTACTTGCGTTCCTCACCCCGCTCGCGGTCATTTATGACGTCGGACATATAAACCTCCAATGATTTCCTGAGACCGAGCCCTGTTCGTAGACCCTGCGTGGCCATTATGGCTAGTTGTGATCGGCGATGATATAAGCCCCTTTCAGCGACCTCGCAAGCGTCCAATTGTGCCGCATTCCAGCAATGTCCTGCAGGTCTGGCAAGCACCGGCGAAACACATTATGAAGGAGGTATGTGTACCCTAGTGATACTGCGCCGTCCGGGCCGTGACTGGCCGGTCCTAATCGGCGCCAATCGGGACGAGATGATCGATCGCTCCGCTCGGCTACCGGCGCGGCACTGGGACGATCGCAACAACGTGGTGGCCGGGCAGGATGAGTTGGCCGGCGGCACATGGCTGGCATTGAACGACGACCGGATCGTCGCCGCCATCCTGAACCGACGCGACTCGCTGGGCCCCGATCCGGACAAGCGCTCCCGCGGCGAGTTGCCGTTGGAGGCCTGCGACCACGCCGAAGCCCGTGAGGCAACCAAGGCGCTAGCCCTGTTGGAGCCTTCCAGCTACCGGTCCTTCAACATGATTGTTGCCGACACGTGCAAGGCCTTTTGGATTAAATCGGACGGCCACCTCATTACAACCGCACCAATCCCGGACGGGCTCTCCATGATCACGTCCCATGATCTCAATTCTACTGTCGATTCGTCACGCATCCGATTCCACCTGGATCGGTTCCGTCGCGCGCCCCACCCGAAACCTGACGCCGACGACTGGGACGCCTGGAAGGCGCTTCTGGGCTCGCGAGAGACTGAACCGGGCGCGAGCTTTCGGGGCGCCATGAACGTGAACACAGATTATGGCTTCGGCACGGTCTCCTCATCGCTGATTGGGCTGCCCCACGTAGACCATATAGGCGTTCTTCCCCAATGGCACTATTGCCCTGGCCGGCCAGACAAAACCCCCTACGCACCGGTCACTTTGTGAGGTCCTTCACCAGGAAAGCGCCATAAGCAGACCCGGACATGGCCTCGACCGACGGCGTCGCAGCGCGCTTCATACCGGTCTTCGGTGAAGGAAACATGTCGCCTTTCGAAATTAACCCCTCGGGCGGGTCTCCCACGCGTGCGCATCGCACTGAGGAAGAGATTTTGTATGTCTCTTCTGGCCGGGCATAATAGAGCGATGGCCTCTAAGGCGATTTGACCCTCCTGGTTGGCAAAGCGTCGAAGCATCCCAGTGATTGTTTTCGAGCCGGACTCCTGATAAGACGATCATGATTCCAACGGGCAGGCAGTCCGCCCAATCGGGACAGAAAATCATGGCCAGACGTAGGCAAGTATACGAAGGTCGGGGCAAGGTGCTTTTCGAGGGACCGGAACCAGGAACCCTGGTGCAGTATTTCAAGGATGACGCATATGTACAGCAGACGCGGAAGGCCGGAACAATTACCGGAAAGGGCGTTCTGAATAACCGCATCTCTGAATACCTGATGCAGCGCCTGGGTGAGATAGGCGTACCGACCCATTTCGTCCGCCGCCTCAACATGCGAGAACAGCTGGTCCGCGAGGTGGAGATCATTCCAATCAGCATCGTCGTTAGGAACATTGTCGCCGGCGGTCTGGCGGAACGCTTCGCCATGCCGGAAGGCACGTCCCTACCGAGGTCTATCGTAGAGTTCTATTACAAATCCGACGAGCTGGGCAGCCCTATGGTCACGGAGGAGCACATCACAGCCTTCGGATGGGCCCACCCCCAGGACATTGATGAGATCCTTGCGCTGTCGCTTCGGGTTAACGACTTTTTGACCGGCTTGTTCCTTGGCATCGGTTTGCGACTTGTCGATGTGCGACTGGAGTTTGGCCGCCTTTGGGAGAACGAGCACATGCGCATCGTGCTCGCTGATGAGATCAGCCCAGATAATTGCCGGCTTTGGGACCTGCAGACCAATGAACCCATGGACAAAGACCGGTTCTCCAAGGACCTAGGCCGGGTTGAGGAAGCTTATCAAGAGGTGGCTCGCCGCCTCGGCATCCTGCCCGAATCGGGGCCCTCGGATTTCAAAGGTCCGAACACCATTCAGTAAACAGAGGCAACACCATACCCATGAAAGCGAGAGTTCACGTGACCCTAAAGAACGGCGTTCTCGACCCTCAGGGCAAGGCAGTGCAGCACGCCCTGGGCGCGCTCGGTTACGAAGGCATCGACGACGTTCGCCAGGGCAAGTTCATCGAACTAGAGCTTTCGGAGACGGACGCCAATGCCGCCCGCGCCCGTGTCACCGACATGTGCGAGAACCTGCTCGCCAACACGGTTATCGAAAACTACGCCATCGAAATAGCCGACGCCTAAAGTCCGCTGACATAGGAGCCCCGCCGATGAAAGCCGCTGTGATCGTCTTTCCCGGATCCAACTGCGATCGCGACATGCAGGTAGCGCTCAGGGACGCCATGGGGTCCGAACCGGCGATGATTTGGCATGGAGATTCCGAGATGCCGGACGTTGACCTTATTACCGTACCAGGCGGCTTTTCCTTCGGCGACTATCTCCGCGCTGGCTGCATGGCGGCAAAATCACCAATAATGAAAGAGGTTGTCGACCGGGCCACCAAGGGCGTGCCAGTTCTGGGCGTATGCAACGGCTTCCAGATTTTGACCGAGTCCGGTCTTCTGCCCGGCGCGCTGATGCGAAACGCGGCGCTAAAATACGTGTGTCGGGACGTGAACCTAAAGGTTGCCACAAACGATACGGTGTTTACTGGCCAATACACGCCAGACCAGTTGATCCGCATTCCTATCGCGCACCACGACGGCAACTATTTCGCCGATGAAAAGACACTGAAAACATTGGAAGACACGGACCGAATCGCCTTCCACTATTGCGATGAAACTGGGGTCGTGACCGATGCTGCAAACCCAAACGGTTCACAACTCGGGATCGCCGGAATCTTTAACGAGCACAAGACGGTATTGGGCATGATGCCACACCCGGAGCGCCTTGCCGATCCTGAATTAGGAGGCTCCGACGGTCGTCCCATGTTCGAAGGATTAGTCCAAGCCCTTTCCTAAGAGCCGATTGTGATCCTCCCGCTTAATCACGGCCCGTCGCTTCAGTGTATCCGTCATCCCATTGTGATTTTCGGCCCAGTGTCCGCTATCTTCGCGCTTCTCCTCTAGCAACTTGACCTCTTGGATCGTGCCAAACCATCCAACCTTATCGCTTGAGCCAAGGATGGACCGTCGACGGTTATGGCGACTACCGGTATCAAAAGCCCCCGCAAAAGGCTAATGATCGTATATGCTTTTGTGATGATAACCGGACAGCATAGCCAGAGCCCGCGCGCATCGTTGTCAAACGCTGGTGATCTGCTAAGAAAGGCCCATGAATAAAGCGTCTCATCCAATATCTAAAATCACCTCTGAAATTGTTGCCGAACACGGCTTGTCGCCGGCCGAGTACGACAAGGTTCTAGAGATTATGGGGCGCGAGCCAAACATCACGGAACTTGGTATTTTCTCGGTAATGTGGTCGGAGCATTGCTCCTACAAATCTTCCAAGTACTGGCTGAAGACCCTTCCGACGGAGGCGCCGTGGGTGATCTGCGGTCCAGGCGAGAACGCGGGCATCATCGACATAGGCGATGGCCAAGCCGCCGTCTTCAAAATGGAAAGCCACAACCACCCCTCTTACATTGAGCCCTATCAGGGCGCAGCGACCGGCGTGGGGGGCATCCTCCGCGATGTCTTTACCATGGGAGCGCGTCCCGTGGCCAATATGAATGCACTGCGCTTTGGTCAGCCGGAGCACCCGAAGACCAGACATTTGGTCGACGGCGTCGTCTCAGGGATTGGCGGTTATGGAAACTGTGTCGGCGTTCCCACCGTCGGCGGCGAATGCACCTTCCATGCCGCTTACGATGGGAATATCCTTGTCAACGCCATGACCGTTGGCGTCGCGGATACGGACAAGATCTTCTATTCTACCGCCACGGGAACCGGTAATTCGGTGATCTATGTTGGATCCAAGACCGGACGCGACGGGATCCACGGCGCGACCATGGCGTCAGCCGAATTCACCCAGGATTCCAAGGAGAAGCGTCCCACCGTCCAAGTCGGTGATCCATTCACTGAGAAGCTTCTGATCGAGGCTTGCCTCGAGCTCATGCAGACAGACTGCATCGTAGGCATCCAGGATATGGGAGCGGCGGGACTGACTTCGTCAAGCTTTGAGATGGCGTCGAAGGGCGGCATGGGGGTTGAGCTCAATCTCGATAATGTGCCCCAGCGCGAGGATAACATGACAGCTTACGAGATGATGCTATCGGAGAGTCAGGAGCGTA